>OJAV01000013.1_pt1 | contig 172128 bp, 155 predicted proteins | sample 1590081 | NCBI WGS metagenome assembly OJAV01 (sample SAMN05416852, study PRJEB24817) | seawater metagenome | isolation source: Sea water | place: Canada:Atlantic | collected 2013-07
CGGGAAACGAGATTCGAACTCGCGACCCCAACCTTGGCAAGGTTGTGCTCTACCACTGAGCTATTCCCGCATAATGATGTTGTGCTTTGCACGTACTTCATGGTCACTGCTCAGTTCCTGAGCTATTACAAAATACATCCTGTATTTTGCCTGCTAGGCCAGCCTTTGGCTGTTCTAAATTGTTCCAGACAATTTAGTCCCGCATAATGATGTGGTGCTTTCTGAATTTGTCACTTTCAAATTTGGAGCGGGAAACGAGATTCGAACTCGCGACCCCAACCTTGGCAAGGTTGTGCTCTACCACTGAGCTATTCCCGCACCTGTTTTAAAAAGCTTACTTATTAAGTAACGGTGACTTGTTTACTTAGCGAGTTGTGTGCTGCTCTCTAAATCTGGGCTGCATTTTACATCCACTATCAAGACTGTCAACAACAAAAATAACAATTTGTGACTGACTGCTGGATTTTTGACTAAAGCGCTTTTTTTTCAAACGATTTAGCCCAAATAACCTTATTTTAACTCCGATTTTGAGAGCGATGGCCATGCCGCAAGTGTGTAAGAAATCATCGACCAGAACGATAATACTGCTGCAAAGTACAATAATATGTATCCCAAGGTGACCCAATAAATTGGAATTCCCATAAAATATTCTAATTCTGAGAGCAAACCAATTAAGGCTAGCATTTGGGCCATGGTTTTCGCTTTCCCCATAAAAGACACTTTTACGGTATCTTGTAGTCCTTTTTGGCCCATCCATTCTCGCAGCGCAGAAATATATATTTCTCGCGCTAACAGTAAAATCGCAGGAACGGTTATCCAAATAGAGGCATAAGTGTGGGTAATTAAAATTAATGCCGTTGCCACTATAAGTTTATCGGCCACCGGATCTAAAAAGGCACCAAAGGCTGTCGACTGTTGTAATTTTCTAGCTAAATAGCCATCGAACCAATCGGTAATGGCCGCAAACCAAAACACGAATGCAGCAGCTTGATGCGCCCACTGCCAATCAAGAAAATACACAGCGACGAAAATCGGTATCAGTAACACACGGATCACTGTGATGATATTAGGGATAGTCCACATGGAGCGGTGAGTCCTCATTATTTGTTGGTAGGCTAGGCTGCCCTACTCGTTACGTGTTAACCACGTGCTGTTGTTAATTATGGATATGGTCATAAATCGTATCCGCTAGTTCTGCGCTGATCCCTGGCACATTGGCGATTTCACTGCGACTTGCTTGCAATATACCCTGCAAGCCACCCATGTATTTCAATAAACTTTGCCGGCGTTTTGCACCAACACCTGGAATAGATTCCAGTTTGGAGGTCTTCTTGTCTTTTTGACGCCGAGCCCTGTGCCCTGTGATCGCAAATCGGTGCGACTCGTCTCGAATATGCTGAATAAGATGCAGCGCAATAGAGTCACCAGACAGTGGGATAGTAGCATGGTTACCGGCCAAAATAAGCGTTTCCAAACCTGCCTTACGGCTGCTGCCTTTTGCTACCCCGATCAGTAAAGGTTTCTTTTCGTGCTTCCAATCTTCAAAGTATTCTTCCGCTTGAGTTAATTGGCCCTTACCACCATCAATAAATAAAATGTCAGGGATTTTACTGTCGTCTTTTACGTCGCGATAACGCCTTGCTAACGCTTGCGCCATCGCAGCGTAGTCATCCCCTGGTGTGATGCCTTCAATATTAAAACGTCGATAATCCGCTTTAAAAGGCCCCTCGCGATTAAAAACCACACAAGATGCCACGGTTAACTGACCCGATGTATGGCTGATATCAAAGCATTCCATGCGTTGAATAGGTTGTTCGAACTCAAGTATTTTTTCTAATTCTGTATAACGCGCAAATACCGACTTTTGTTGTCCCTGTTTGGCAATCAGTGCGTTTTCAGCATTGGTATTGGCTAAATCTAAATAACGACGCTTTTCATCTCGCACGCCTCGATAAAACTGAATGCGACGGCCAGCTTCTTTGGTCAATAATTCTTCTATTGCACCTTGTTCACTCAGCTCTATTGGGGTCACTATTTGCTTAGGAATAACTTTATTACCGGCTAAATAGAATTGCAGAATAAATGACTGAAATACTTCTTCATCTGTCGCATCAGCAGGCACTTTAGGATAAAAGCTTTTACTGCCTAATAACTTATTATCGCGAATAAACAGGCCCTGAATACTGGCGATGCCATTTCGATAGGCAAAACCAAACACATCCATTTCTTCTTGGTTTCCACTGACCCATTGCTGCTCTTGCACTTTATTAAGGGCACTAATTTGATCACGATAGCGCGCAGCAGCCTCAAAGCGCAGATTTTCACTTGCACTTTCCATGCGCTGAACAAGTGAATCTATCACTTGTTTGTTTTTACCTTTTAAAAACATTCGCGCTAAATCAACTTGTGCTTGGTATTCTTCGTCCGTGACTAACCCGTCTACGCACGGACCTGCACATCGTTGCAGTTGATACTGCAAGCAAGGCCGTGACCGAGCGCGGTAGTAGCTGTCTTCACATTGACGGATAGGAAAAATTCGTTGCATGGTGCGTAAACTCTCGCGCACCGCCCACGCACTGGGGTATGGGCCGAAGTATTCACCTTTGAGCTTTTTTGGCCCACGGTGGTTAGCTAATCGAGGGTGTTGATGATCAGACAAGAAGATAAAGGGATACGACTTATCATCGCGTAGTAAAACGTTGTAGCGTGGCTTGTACTTCTTGATTAAATTATTTTCAAGAATAAAGGCTTCAGCTTCACTGTGCACCACTGTGACATCCATGTGAGCAATTTGCTTGACTAAAGACTGAGTTTTAATGCTATCAACTTGACTACGAAAGTAGCTAGATACGCGATTTTTAAGATTTTTCGCTTTGCCGACGTAAATCACATCCTGCTTGTGATTATACATGCGATAAACGCCGGGTTGATGAGTTAGGTCCTTAAGAAACGCCTTAGGATCAAATTCGTTAGTATCGCTCATGAATTACAAATTATCTGAGCTTATCAACTTATGACGAAGTGCCAGATGAGTGAGTTCAACATCTGTACTCACATTGAGTTTTTCAAACATCCTATACCTGTGAGTATTCACCGTTTTAGCACTGATGTTTAAGAACTTGGCTATGTCAGGCACTTTAGAGCCCTTGGTTAACATTAGCGTAATCTCAAGCTCTCGTTCAGATAGGCATTCGAAAGGGTTGCCATCAGTAAAGTCTAATGCGCCGATTGCAATTTGCTGTGCAATATCGGGCGATACATACTTTTGACCTGCGGCCACTTTACGAATGGCCATCTCCATTTCATTAGGATCGGAATCTTTCGTTAAATAACCGAACGCGCCCATTCGCATCACTTTCGCTGGGATAGGGTTTTCTTTGTGAACCGATAACACAATAACACGTGTGTTCTCACTAAAACGCAAGATCTGCTTGGTCGCTTCCAAACCACCAATGCCAGGCATACTCATATCCATTAGTACCAAATCGGGTGCATTTTTGCGGCAAAACTTTACTGCTTCTTCACCCGTTGTAGCTTCTCCAACTACGACAAAACCTTGTACATCTTCCAAAATACGTCTTATTCCGGTTCTGACCAACTCATGGTCATCAACCAACAATATTTTTATCAAACAAGTGCTCCTAAAGGAGAGTAATTTTTCTCAAATATGGGAGTTAATATCACATAAAAGTGAAATAATTTCAGCCCTCAATTACCTTATATTTAATCAATACAGATGTTTATTCATTAAAACAGTATGATTTTTGTACTTATCGGTAAAAATGAGTGCTGAGTCTATTCCAACCAATGATGGTATCTTTCAAACCTTGACCTGTATTGCGTGCTAAGCACGTGCTAACTGAGCAACAAATTGTCCATCTATTTTGACAATCAGGAACCCGTACAGGGGCGATGGGCGTTCCACCACAACGGCACTTACTCGGTACATCTGCTATGTCAGCAAGGCGCTTCGACAAACTGCCCACTTCACTTTTGTGTTTCATATTTAAACTGAACCGATATTACCGATAGCCAAGAGCATAAAGTAAATAACCCTACAAAGTCACGGTTAACTTTTGTCAAACGTACTAATTTGACGATTTACACAGAAAATAATGACATTTGCATAATGCGCAAAGTTAACCTCTGTTATAAATGTCATTACACGAACAGCGATGTTCAGTCAGGCGGGTAAATAGCCGCGGGGGTTCTCACCCTCGCTTCTTATCGCTATTTTAATTTTGACATAAAAAAACCCGCAACATGTGCGGGTTTCTTTAATATGGCGGATAGCGAGGGATTCGAACCCCCGGTAGGTTTGACCCTACGTCTGATTTCAAGTCAGGTGCATTAAACCGAGCTCTGCCAGCTATCCAATTCTTTTTTGTAAACAGACTTCAATCTAACGAATTGATTTTAATCTATTTACTATCACAATATGGCGGAGAGGGAGGGATTCGAACCCCCGGTAGGTGTGACCCTACGTCTGATTTCAAGTCAGGTGCATTAAACCGAGCTCTGCCACCTCTCCGAATTGAGGGCCCGAATATTAATGGCGTTTTCAGTGCTTGTAAAGCCTTTATTGGTCAAAACTTTCTGACCGAGCACAATTTAATCACACTGGGCATTTTTACATCAAGTTACTAATATTTCGTATAATAGTCGACGCTAACACTTGAATAATTGAACAAAACCCCATACAAAGGCATCATAGATATATTATCTGTATTCACTACATCACTTTACCTATTGGAGGTAACAAATGGAACATCGTACTACGTATAGCAATACTGCTCAGGGTTCTGCCCTGCAAACAAACAAGGTCTTGCGCAATACGTACCTACTATTGGCAATGACTCTGACATTTAGTGCAGTGTGTGCTGGCATAGCTGCTGCCATGAATATCGGACCAGGTGCTGCGTTAGGTATGAACCTTGCCGCTTTGGTCATGATATTCTTTTTAAATAAAGCTTCACAAAGTTCTATGGGCATTTTGTTTGTATTTGCCTTCACTGGGTTACTAGGCGGTTCTTTAGGTTATACCTTAAATTACTACGCTGGTTTCCAAAATGGCCCTGAAATGATTATGCAGGCCTTTGGTGCTACAGCACTGGTGTTCTTTGGTTTATCTGGTTATGTACTTACAACCAAGAAAGACTTCTCTTTCATGGGTGGGTTCTTGATCGTTGGTTTGATCGTGGCGGTTGTTGCCTCGCTTGCTAACCTGTTTTTCCAAATTCCAGCCCTTAGTCTAGCGGTCAGTGCTGCTATCGTGTTTATTATGTCTGGCTTCATTCTGTTCGATACTAGCCGTATCATCAACGGCGGTGAAACCAACTATATTCGCGCGACAGTATCTATGTACTTGAATATTTATAACTTGTTCACGTCTATCCTGCACCTACTAGGCGCGTTCGGTGGCGATGATTAATCGTTAATGTGTTGCTAAAACACCCCGCTTCGTCGGGGTGTTTTTATTTGTACTAAACTTAGGTAGTTTTCAGTTATGGCAAGCTTTGGTTTATTAGTCACTCATGCTCCTTTTGAGCAACAACATGCTTTTAGTGCTTATCGCTTTGCGTGCAGTGCACTGAGCTTAGGCCACGAAATAAAAGGAGTTTTCTTTTATCAGGCAGGAGTTCAGAACGCTAATTGCTATCAAGCAAATCACAGTGATGAATTTAATTTGTACAAAGCTTGGGCGGCTTTAAGCACGCAACACGACATAGCGCTGAATGTGTGCGTCACCGCAGCTAATCGCCGAGGCGTTATTAACAGCCAAGACGCTAAAGATAGTAACCAACAAGGTTTTAACCTCACCGAGCCCTTTAATGAAGTCGGTTTAGGGGACTTAGTTGAATTAAGCCAAGTCAGTGACAGAGTGATTCAGTTTTGATTACCAAATCCCTAGGTGTAATTAATAGTACCGCCCCTTATGGCGTATCTAACGGGCAAGAAAGCTTAGACTTAGCCTTGGCCGCTGCTAACTTCGGTCAAGACGTCACGCTATTTTTTGTTGATGACGGCGTATTTCAATTGCTTAAATCACAACAACCTATTCCTGAGCAAGGCAAGCATTATAGCAAGACCTTTGCAGCCCTAACCTTCTACGATATAGACGATATTTTTGTCTGTCAGCATAGTCTGACTGAAAGAGGGATAGCGGTTTCGGACTTATGTATACAAGTCACAGCCCTTCCCCACGAAGAACTTAATCAGCAGCTTGCGCAGCTTGATCATTTGATGAGGTTTTAAATGACTCTGCATATCGTTACTACCAGCCCTTTTAGCAACGCGACGTTCAAAAGTGTATTTGCCCGTTGTAGTGACAATGACGGGATCGTGTTGATACAAGATGGTGTTTACGCACTAAATCACGCTGATGTAGTCAACCAGCTAACGAGATTACAGCAAACGTTAGGCGTAGCCTGCTTTGTATTAGCAGATGATTTGATTGCCAGAGCCAATCAGGCACTACCGGCAACTACAAACACAGACATTATAAAGCGGATAAACATGGAAGATTTTGTCGAGCTAACCCTTAACTACAAAACGACCATTAGCTGGTAAAGGCTAAGGTCTGCGTCAACCGTCACACAAGCATATTTCAAACAAGATGAGCAATGTCTCGAACACATCGAAAGAAACGAAGAGGTTAAAGTAAACGTGAGTGGTTTTATAGAATACCAAGACCAACAGATCCCCGTAGACAAACAACGCTATTTGCTAAATGTAGAGGACTGGCAACCAGGGTTAGCACCGATTTTAGCCCAAGACGAAAATATAGAACTAACCGACGCACATTGGGAAGTGGTTAACTTCGTACGTGAATTTTATTTAGAATACAACACAAGCCCAGCGATGCGCGCGTTAGTAAAAGCCATGCAAGCTAAATTTGGACCTGAAAAAGGCAACAGTCGTTATTTGTTCAGATTGTTTAAAAAAGGCCCTGCCAAACAAGCCACCAAAATTGCTGGCTTACCCAAGCCAGCGAAATGCTTGTAGTTTAATATTAAGTAAAAAAAAGCGCGGCCACTTCACTTTATAAATGAAGCGACCGCGCTTTTTAGTATCAATAAATCCGTAGCGGTATAATGCTACTTAACTTCACCAATCACCGTTACGCCTTTCATATAAGGCTGAAGCGCTTTAGGAATAGTAATACTGCCATCGGCTTGCTGATAGTTTTCTAAAATCGCTACAAGCGTACGCCCAACGGCTAAACCCGAGCCATTCAGGGTATGCAACAATTCTGTTTTGTTTGTCTTCGGGTCGCGATAACGCGCTTGCATGCGACGCGCTTGGAAATCAAACATGTTAGAGCATGAAGATATCTCACGATAGGTATTTTGTGCTGGCAACCACACTTCTAAATCAAATGTTTTACATGCACCAAAGCCCATATCGCCAGTACAAAGCAACATCTTACGATATGGTAATTCAAGCAACTGCAATACTTTTTCAGCGTGTCCGGTTAATTCCTCTAAGGCCTCAAATGACTTGTCTGCCTCAACCAATTGCACCATTTCAACTTTATCAAATTGGTGCTGACGAATTAATCCACGGGTATCACGGCCATAAGAGCCTGCTTCGCTTCTAAAGCAAGGAGTATGTGCAGTCATTTTTATCGGTAATTCGCTCGCGGCGAAAATACAGTCGCGGGCAATGTTCGTTAATGGCACTTCTGAGGTTGGAATTAAAGACAATCCTTGCCCTTCTTCTGTCGCTGGTTTGGTATGGAATGCATCCCCAACAAATTTAGGAAATTGCCCCGTCCCCAACATGCTTTCTTCATTCACCAAGTACGGCACGTACATTTCTTGATAGCCATGCTGCTCTGTGTGTAGATCAAGCATAAACTGGGCAATTGCGCGGTTTAAGCGCGCTATTTGGCCACGCATCACCACAAAACGAGAACCGGTTAATTTAGTGGCGGTTTCAAAATCTAAACCGTTGGCTACTCCAGCGCCGAGATCAACGTGATCTTTAACTTCAAAATCGAACTCTCGAGGTGTTCCCCAACGTGACACTTCAACGTTTTCCTCTTCGTCTTTGCCTTGTGGTACAGAGTCGTCAGGTAAATTTGGAATGTTCAGTACTAATGCTTGTATTTCATCTAGTAATACCGTGAGTTGTGCTTTGGCGGCATCTAGCTCATCACCTAGTTGGCCTACTTCTGCCAGTAAAGGGGCGATATCTTGACCAGACGCTTTCGCTTTACCGATAGACTTGGAGCGCACATTTCGTTCATTTTGCAACTCTTGAGTGCGCATTTGTAACCCTTTGCGCTTTTCCTCTAAAGCAGTGAACTGTGCGACATCAAGCGCATAACCACGCTTGTTGAGTTTTTGCGCCGCAATGTTTATATCGTTACGTAAATACTTAGCATCTAACATCTTGTTTGACTTAACCTTTAACTAGTTGTGTACCCAACCATGCTGCAAATAAACAGCAGGTGATATTTATAAATATATTCAACGCCCCTTTCAGCCACATGCCCTGTTGTAGCAACATGAGTGTATCCACTGAAAACGTCGAAAATGTTGTGAGTGCGCCCAAAAAACCAATGCCTATAGCAGTGCGCCAAACGATAATTTCGAGGTGCCCTTGTTCAATGAGCGTATATAGCAGCCCTAAACTAAACGACCCTACAATGTTGACCAGAAGTGTACCAAAAGGAAATCCTTTGCCAAACCATTGCAGCATCAAACTAGAAAGAAAAAAGCGTAAACAGGCACCCGTTGCGCCCCCTAGCGCAATATATGTGTATATAGCAAAACTATGCTGCATTTACTTGTACCTTTTATGAGCGCTTTTGTTGTTTAAATCCGTTAGAAAATCTAATTTCGCCTTCAATTTAATTTCAAGCCCTCTTTCATTGGGCATGTAATATTGAGTATCTTTCATTTCAGGTGGTAAATAGCTTTCACCCGCAGCAAAGGCACTTGGCTCATCATGGGCGTAACGGTAGCCATCACCGAAGCCCATTTCTTTCATTAACTTGGTAGGTGCGTTGCGCAAATGGCTTGGCACTTCGTAATCTGGCAGTGTTTTAGCATCTCGCATGGCCTGTTTAAACGCAGTGTAAACAGCATTACTTTTGGCAGCACTTGCACAATACAAAGTCGCCTGCGCGATTGCCCGCTCCCCTTCTGCTGGACCAACACGCTGAAAAATATCCCATGCATTTAAGCACACTTCCATGGCACGGGGATCTGCATTGCCAATATCTTCTGTGGCAATCGCTAATAATCGTCGCGCTACATATAGAGGGTCGCAGCCGGCATTTAACATACGTGCGTACCAATACAGCGCGCCATCGGGTGAAGAACCACGTACTGATTTATGAAACGCCGAGATTAAATCGTAAAACTGATCACCACCTTTGTCATACTGGGCGACCTTTTCACCAACGGCTTCTTTAATCGCTTCAAGGCTAATGTGGCCCTCACTGGAAAAATCAGCGGCTAACTCAATATAATTTAATAAGCGCCTGGCATCTCCACCGGCTAATTCTGTTAACAGGTCAATACCCTTGTCTTCAATGTGTAGAGATAACCGGCCTAAGCCGCGCGTTTTATCCTCTAACGCTTGCTTGGCAATATCAGTGAGATCATCTTGGGTAAGCGATTTAAGCACATAGACACGTGCCCTTGATAATAATGCACCGTTTAACTCAAAAGAAGGGTTTTCCGTTGTCGCACCGATAAATGTAATAGTGCCATCTTCAATAAACGGCAAAAAAGCGTCTTGCTGGCTTTTATTGAAACGATGCACTTCGTCAACAAATAAAATTGTGCGCTTTGCCTGACTGAGCGCATTTTGTTTGGCTTGCTCTATGGCGCTACGAATGTCTTTAACACCAGATGTTACCGCTGATATTCGCTCGATATGCGCATCACAATGCATAGCAATGATTTCGGCTAACGTGGTTTTACCCGTACCGGGTGGCCCCCAAAGGATCATCGAGTGGCACTGACCACGTTCAATGGCGCTGCGTAATGGCTTACCCTCGCCTACAATATGCTGCTGACCAAAATACTGCGCAATATTTTGTGGGCGCATGCGTGCAGCCAATGGCGCAAAGCTTGGATCATCTTGATGGCTAAAATCGAAACCTTGATTCATCAATTACGTTGATCATCTAGGTCGTAGCCCTCAGGCAAAGTAAATGTAAATACTTCATCGCTTAGGGCTTTATTCTGCTGAATATTGTCGAAATACAAATCGCTTATTTGCTGCTGGCTATCTTGCATGCTCATTGAGCTTAACTGCTCACCGTCAAACACCAACACTAATGAATGAACGGCAGAATCTGGACTTTTCGCATCAATTCGAAAGGTGTCGTTGGTATGAGTTACCGTGAAGTCACCCCAAGCGTCACTATTTGGTTGCGTTAGCAAAATCAATGGGTTGTTCGCCACAGCCTGACTTTGATTAATCGCGGTCACTTGCTCTACAAAAGGATCAACATTCCATAAAGTAGTCCCATCGGCTATCAAGATATTTTCATTGGGTGGGTCAAGCTCCCAATATAGCTTGTTGGGCTGCTTTAGTTTTATCACCCCTGTCGCTTCTTGTAATACTTCGTGATTGGCATCCGTCACTTTCTGGGTAAAGTCAGCGCTGAAGTAATTTAATGTCTCAAGGCGAGTTTTTAGTTTATCTTCGTCGCTTTGTTGAGCGTAGGCACTGAAAGCCAACCCCATAGCTAAGCATAATATGGCTGAGACTTTACCTAACGCACTGCTATATTTCATTTTTTTCATACGTTGTTGAATACCTATCATTATTAATCTTTTGGTGGCGGTGGCGCTAAAACTTCGCGATTACCATTGTGCCCTGGAGGCGTTACGACACCACTTTGTTCCATTTGTTCGACCAGTCGCGCTGCGCGATTGTAACCAATTCTAAATTTACGCTGCACACTGGACACTGAGGCCCGACGTGATTCGGTGACAAAAGACACGGCTTCGTCATAAAATACATCAAACTCCTGATCACCGCCTTCCGGTTGCTCGCCTGGTAGCAATACTTCAGCAGTGGTATCACCATTGAGAATTTCATCAATATATTGAGGCGCCCCGCGACTCTTCCAATCTGCTACTACTGCATGCACTTCTGGATCATCAACAAAAGCCCCATGCACCCGAGTTGGTACGCCCGTACCTGGGGGTAAATACAACATGTCCCCCATGCCGAGCAAGGTTTCTGCCCCTTGCTGATCTAAAATGGTACGCGAATCAATTTTTGAAGACACCTGAAACGCAATACGCGTTGGAATATTCGCTTTTATCAAGCCGGTGATAACATCAACCGATGGCCGCTGCGTAGCCAACACTAGATGAATACCCGCGGCCCGCGCTTTTTGCGCAATACGTGCGATAAGCTCTTCGACTTTTTTGCCCACGATCATCATCATGTCAGCAAACTCGTCCACTACTACTACAATGGCTGGCAGTTTTTCTAGGTCAGGGGCTTCGGTCAACATGCTTTCTTCTGATTTCCAAAGTGGATCTTTTATCGGCTGACCTTGAGCAATGGCTTGTTGAACCTTATGGTTAAATCCTTTGAGGTTACGTACCCCAAGCGCAGACATGAGACGGTAACGTCTTTCCATTTCACCCACACACCAACGCAGTGCATTGGCAGCTTCTTTCATATCAGTTACTACTTCTGCCAGCAAATGCGGTATGCCTTCATACACCGACAATTCTAACATTTTCGGGTCAATCATGATCATGCGCACATCTTCAGGCGTTGATTTATACAACAAGCTCAAGATCATCACGTTAACCCCCACCGACTTACCAGAACCCGTGGTACCTGCAACCAACAAATGTGGCATTTTGGCTAAATCAACAATGACAGGTTGGCCGGATATATCCGCCCCTAACACCATGGTCAAATCAGACTCAGCAGACTGAAAAGCATCACAGCTAATCACTTCACTTAGGCGGACCATGTCACGTTTTTTATTTGGTAACTCAAGGCCTATCACCGATTTACCCGGAATAACCTCAACAACGCGCACTGAAATAGCTGACATCGCTCTGGCCAAATCTTTCGATAATCCGGTAATTTTGCTTACTTTAACACCTGGGGCTAAATCCATTTCGAACCGAGTAATAACTGGCCCAGGATAGACACCAACGACTTGGGCATCGATATTAAAGTCTTTTAGCTTTTCCTCGAGTAAACGAGAAACCATGTCTAGTTCTTCTGGTGTAATAGGGTTTTTGATCTTATCTGCTCGTTGCAGTAAATCAAAAGAAGGCATTGGCTCTACGGGTGCGCTATCAGCTGCCGCTTTAGCAGCAGCTTGCGCTTCAAGATTGGCTTTTACATCATCAGAAACATAAACCCCACTATTACTCGGGGCTTTGCTCGGGGTAGGTTCAGCTACAGGCGTGGCAGGTTCATCTGATACCGGCTGCGCTTCTTCAGCTTTTTTCTTGCGACCAAAGCCAATTTTGTCACGTAATTCACTGATTGAAATGGGGCTAGCTTCTTCTTTACTTGGTTCTGGCTCGAACAACACTTCATCGGGAATATTAAAACTGGGCTCAGACTGCTCACTGTTGAAGCCTGAAACGCTGGGTTCCACACGTTGCTGAGGTGACGAATAGGCTGGAGGCACATGTGAAGCGGGTGCGCTCTGTTTCTCCAAAGTACTTTCATCTTCTTTGCTGTCTCGATTAAAACCAAGGCGTAACATAGGTGCTTCTTGTATTTTTTGCGGTAGCGACCACGCACCAGTTGCAAGTGCTACGGCGAGCGCGCCGGTTTTATCCACAACGGTTAACCACGATATGCCAGTTAAGAAAGTAAACCCAGTGCAAAATAAGCTGAGTAAAATTAGCACCGTGCCAGCAAAATTAAGGTACGGAATGAGTGATGCGCTGATAACATCTCCTAACATTCCTCCTGCTGAGAAATAAAATAAATCATTAAAGTTAAGACTCGCAATACCCGCCGCACCAACAAGGGCAAGTAACAATCCTAAAATACGTAATCCTATAGTTAAATAGTCAAATTCAGATATACGCTTGCGTTGCTGAAACATAAACCAACCAGCAAACGCAGCAGTAAACGGGAAGACATAGGCAATATAGCCGAAGGTAAAAAATAAAATATCCCCTAACCACGCGCCAATTGCTCCGACCCAATTATGAATATCACTTTGCAAACCAGCTTGGCTCCAGCTTGGGTCAGCAGGATGAAAAGAAGCCAATGCGAGAAGTAAAAAAAAGGCGAATGCACAACTGAGCATCATGCCAACTTCCATGATCCGTTGGATACCTGTGAGTCTTGCCATAACGTTTTCTTTCAACTTAAGGTTACTGCATAAAATTATGCTGTATAAGATACCAGTGCTTCGGTCAAAATCCTAGACAACAGCGTGCTTATGCCGAGTAATTGACCAATCTTGTACTGATCAATTCATCGCTGATTAATTTTCACTATTGTGGTGTCTTTTACTTCTTCCATTACTACGTACGTGCGTGATTCATTTACACCAGGCAGTCTTAGTAACGTGTCACCAAGCAACTTACGATAGGTAGACATATCAGCCACCCGCGCCTTGAGCAGAAAATCGAAGTCGCCCGATACTAAATGGCACTCTTGAATATCTTCATGTTGCTTAACCGCAGCAGAAAATAGCTCAAAAATATCAGGGGAAGTTTTCGTTAATGTAATTTCGACGAACACCAGCATAGCAGCGCCCAGTTTTTGTGGGTCAACTCGCGCGTGGTACCCCAAAATATATCCCTGAGCTTCAAGCCTTTTAACCCTTTCTAAACAAGGGCTTGCGCTTAACCCGACCTTATTTGCTAAATCAATATTCGACAAACGGCCGTTTTTTTGTAGCTCACTTAAGATATTACGGTCGATTCTATCTAGATGCTTGGGCGTTTTTATTAACATAGATAATACTGAAAATTATGAATTTCCCCCTATTTTATACTTAAAGCATTTAATCTTCAGAATAATTTTCTTCGAACCTTCCCTTATACTTCGCTCATTATGCAATACCGCATTCAACCAGCCCTAGCGTTCGCCCTTGGGTCTAACCGTCAAAGGAAAATTTATGCTAATTGGTGTACCAAAAGAAATTAAAAACCACGAATATCGCGTAGGCCTTACACCTGCAGCAGTTAAAGAATTTGTTGTTCATGGGCATCAAGTATTAGTTGAAGATAATGCGGGTGCCGCTATCGGCTTCACCAATGAAGAGTTTGTAGCTGCCGGCGCTGAAATTGCCCCGGATGCAGAAACGGTTTTCGCCAAGGCTGAAATGATTGTAAAGGTGAAAGAGCCACAAGAAAACGAGTGTAAAATGTTGCGTAAAGGCCAAACACTATACACTTATTTACACCTAGCTCCCGATCCAAAGCAAACAGAGCTATTGATTGCTTCAGGCGCGACCTGTATCGCCTATGAAACAGTTACTGACAACCGTAACGCCCTGCCTCTTTTAGCACCAATGAGTGAAGTTGCTGGACGTATGGCGGTTCAAGCAGGCGCACATTATCTTGAGAAAGCCCAAGGTGGTAGCGGTACATTGCTTGGCGGCGTGCCTGGTGTTGCACCGGGTAAAGTCCTGATCATCGGTGGTGGTGTTGTAGGTACTAACTCAGCGAAAATGGCATTAGGACTTGGTGCTGACGTCACTATCCTTGACCGTTCTTTGCCTCGCTTACGCGAACTAGACGATATTTTCGATGGGCGCGTTAAAACTGTTTTCTCAACAGTGGATGCAATTGAGCACTATTCATCAAAAGCTGACTTAGTAGTAGGTGCAGTGTTAATTCCTGGCGCTACAGCACCTAAGTTGTTAACGGCAGAACACGTTAAAAATATGAAAGAAGGCTCAGTTGTGGTTGATGTCGCTATTGACCAAGGTGGCTGCTTTGAAACATCAAAAGCAACGACACATCAAGATCCCGTATACGTGGTTGATGGTGTTGTACATTACTGCGTAGCAAACATGCCAGGCGGTGTGGCACGTACATCAACGATGGCGTTGAATAACGCGACCCTACCTTTCGGCTTAGCATTAGCCAATAAAGGACCTAAGCAAGCCATGCTTGACGATGCGCATTTGCTTAATGGCTTAAATGTACACGAAGGTAAAATTACCTATAAGGCAGTAGTCGATGCGCTAGGCGAATCCATGGGATTAACCTACACGGATCCTAAAACAGCCTTGAGCGCATAAATAGCCTTGAGCTCATAAACAGCCTTGAGCTCATAAACAGCCTTGAGCGCATAAAGCGCTTACTCTTTGGCTAAGGATACTAAAAAGGGCACTCAACAGTGCCCTTTTTTACATCTAAAATAACGAGAGAATAAATATCTCTAACGCGAACTCACTGCCTTAGCATCTCACCCAATCGATGCGTTAATCGCAGCAAGTGCCGCAACCGGATCACTCGCTTGGGTAATAGGACGGCCAATTACCATGTAATCCACGCCCACCTGCATCGCTTCTTGAGGTGTCATAATTCGTTTCTGATCGCCAACATCGCTACCTTGTGGTCGTATACCTGGCGTTACTAACATGAAGTCTTTGCCTAAGGATTCCTTTAACATTTTCGCTTCTTGGGCTGAGCACACGACGCCGTCTAAGCCAGCTTGTTTGGTCAACGATGCAAGCGTTAATACATGTTCCATCGGTGAAGATTGAATAGCAATTTGCGATAACTGACGTTGATCCATACTGGTGAGAACGGTTACCGCAATAAGATGAGGCTTATCTTGGCCAAATTGGGCAAGACCTTCCCGAGCACGTACCATCATATCTTCACCGCCTGAAGCGTGAACATTAACCATCCAAACGCCTAAATCAGCTGCCGCTATACAAGCTTTGGCCACCGTATTAGGGATATCGTGAAACTTAAGATCCAAGAATACATCGAACTTTTTGGCCACTAAGTTACGAACGAGATCAGGACCAAAATAGGTGAACATCTCTTTGCCTACTTTCAAACGGCATTGGGATGGGTCAATTCTATCGACAAAGTCGAGTGCTTCTTTTTTTACATCAAAATCAAGTGCGATAACCACTTTCGGATCTTGCATTAACCTTTACTCTCCGTCTAAGCCTTTAATGGGTTTAACTTGGCCCCACTTTTTACACGATGGACACAACCAATGAATTTGTCCGCCGGAAAAGCCGCAACTATTACATCGGTATTTAGGGCGTTGCTTAATTTGTTCTTCTACCAATTCTTTTAATAGCACAAGGCTATTCATAGATTCATCAGGTGCTTGTTGTTCAATATACAACCCCATCAGCGTTTTAAAGCCTTTCATGGTTGGGTGTTTACGCAATTGATCAAGCAAAACATCAGCGGCTTCTTTGGTTAAACCCTGACGAGCCATGAGTTTAACTTTCGACAAGTATGACGTAGCACATTGCTGCCAATACTCATTCAGAATAGCCTCTAACTGGGAGGTATCATTTAGTGCTGCACAACTTTGTTCTATCAGTGGAATAGCTTCACTCAACCAAGATATGTCACGCAATGGCACTTGCTGTAGATACTCAATGGCCGTTTGGTATTGCTCTTGGCTAATAGCAATTTGACCAAGCATTAGCCAAGGCCTAACGGTGTTTTGATCGGCCATAATGGCTTTTTGTAAGGTTTTCTCAGCTAAGTTCAATTCATTTTTACGTACGTAAATAGCTGCTTGCTCACAATAAAAGTGAGAGATGCGAATACATAGCTCATCGCTATCGCCATGATTTTCCATCATGTTTTCAGCAAGCTCAATCCCTCTACCCCACTCTTTGGTGGCCTGATAGATATCAAAAAGCTGTTGCTGCGCATCTAAGAAATGTTTGTCTGAATTTAATAGTTGTAGAAATGCGTTTTCTGCACGCTCTAAAAAACCGGCAAGTACGTAGTCTTTGCCTAACTCTTTAAGCGCAGACTCCCGTTGAGCGGGTGAAATCTGCTCTTTGCTCACGAGATTTTGATGCACTCGAATAGCGCGGTCTAACTCACCTCTGTGGCGAAAAAACTTGCCCATAGCAATATGAGTTTCAACCGTGTCACTGTCAAGGTTGATCATTTTGATCAGAGTATCGACGGCTTTGTCGGGCTCATCAGATAGAAGAAAATTTAAGCCTTTATAATAATGTTTAGATAATATGCTCGACTGTTTACGCTGTGCTTGGCGCACACTATTACGCCCCATTACCCAGCCATATCCAGCGGCGACGGGCAATAGTAAAAATAACAGTTCAAGCATAATTAAGCAGATTCAACGCGATTTGATTTTTTAAGTTGTCGCTCTAAACTCACAACCCGCCATTTTAATCGCAATACATACAGCGAAAACATAATGATACTAACGAAAACCCCGCATAAAAAGACGATCAACATAAGCAGTGACACACGTAACTCACTCTGGGCGATCAGATAGTTGACCATGACGCTGTGGGTGTTTTGAGAACCAATAAAGCCACCGACAATCAGTAAGGCTAATACAGCAATAAGAGATAGCAATCCCTTTAACTTCATACTTATTTGCCTCCTAGTGGGCATTGCGTTTCAGATTAACTTTGATAAACATACTCTATTCGTTCCTGAATCAAGTATCTCTATCAGCGATTGATAAAGCTATTCGTAATTTACTACACTCTAACAAAAACGGCACCCCAATTGGAGTGCCGTTTTAATGATTTAGAGATAAATCAAGCAATTAAATCTTCGTTGACCCTTTCTCGTAATTCTTTGCCAGGTTTGAAGTGAGGTACATGTTTACCATCTAACTCTACTGTTTCCCCTGTTTTAGGATTACGACCTACGCGAGGTGCGCGGTAATGCAAAGAGAAACTTCCAAATCCGCGGATTTCGATACGCTCACCTTTTTGTAAGGTTTGCGCCATTTGCTCTAGCATTTCTTTGATAGCCAACTCAACGTCTCTTGAAGGTACGTGACGGGCTTTATCCGCTAGTCTTTCGATAAGTTCTGACTTTGTCATTAAAACTCTCCTTCAATATATAAGTACGTTGTGAAAATTCATTGGTGCGCATAAAGCGCACCCAAATTGATTAATCTTCGCTCTTCGCAGCTTTAAAGGCTTCAGCAAATGCGTTAGCAAAACCAACTTCTTCTTGTTGGTTAACTTTGTCAAGTGCTTCTTTCTCATCTGCTTGGTCTTTCGCTTTAACAGACAAGTTAACGATGCGATTCTTACGGTCAACACCCATGAATTTAGCTTCGATTTCGTCGCCTACAGATGCAACTTCTGATGCATCTTCAACACGTTCGCGTGCTAAATCAGTTACGCGGATATAACCTTCAACTTCTTCTGCAAGTTTAACAGTTACGCCTTTCGCGTCAACTTCAGTCACAGTACCAACAACGATAGTACCTTTCTTAGTGTCTGTCAGGTATTGATTAAACGGATCTTCTTCAATCTGCTTAACACCTAGAGAGATACGCTCACGCTCTGGGTCAACTTGTAGAACAACTGCAGAGATTTCATCGCCTTTCTTGTATTCACGAACAGCGTCTTCGCCAGTCTTGTTCCATGAAATGTCAGATAAGTGAACTAGACCGTCGATGCCGCCGTCAAGACCGATGAAGATACCGAAGTCAGTAATAGACTTGATCTTACCGCTAACTTTATCGCCTTTGCTCTGTGCCTTAGCAAACTCTTCCCAAGGGTTAGGTTTACATTGCTTAAGACCAAGAGAAATACGACGACGCTCTTCATCAATTTCAAGAACCATAACTTCAACAGTGTCACCCAAGTTAACCACTTTAGATGGGTGAATGTTTTTGTTAGTCCAATCCATTTCAGATACGTGAACTAGACCTTCAACACCGTCTTCGATTTCAACGAAACAACCGTAGTCAGTTAGGTTAGTTACTGCACCGCTCAATTTAGAACCTTCAGGGTAACGTTCTGCAATTTCTTGCCAAGGATCGTTGCCCATTTGCTTCATACCTAATGAAACACGAGATTTTTCTTTGTCGAACTTAAGGACTTTAACGTTGATTTCGTCACCAACATTAACGATTTCACTTGGGTGCTTAACGCGTTTCCAAGCCATATCAGTAATGTGTAGAAGACCATCAACACCACCAAGGTCAACGAACGCACCGTAATCAGTAAGGTTCTTAACGATACCTTTAACTTCATGACCTTCTTCAAGGTTAGCAAGAAGTTGATCACGCTCTGCGCTGCTTTCTGCTTCAATAACCGCACGACGTGAAACAACCACGTTGTTACGCTTAGCATCAAGCTTGATAACTTTGAATTCCAGTTCTTTACCTTCAAGATGAGTAGTATCGCGTACTGGGCGTACGTCAACCAATGAACCAGGTAAGAATGCACGAACTGTATTCACTTCAACCGTAAAGCCACCTTTGACCTTACCATTGATAACACCTTTAATCGTTTCTTTGTCATCGTAAGCTTTTTCTAGCTCAACCCAGGCTTCGTGACGTTTAGCTTTTTCGCGAGACAAGATTGTTTCACCGAAACCATCTTCAATTGCGTCTAGAGCAACATCAACTTGGTCGCCGATTTCAACATCTAGTGTACCGTCAGCATTACGGAATTGTTCAGCTGGGATCGCGCTTTCAGATTTTAAACCTGCGTCTACAAGTACGATGTCTTTGTCGATAGATACGATAGTACCTTTAACAATTGCACCTGGACGGGTTTCGATTTCTTTTAAGCTTTCTTCAAATAGTTGAGCAAAATTTTCAGTCATAGTTAAGTTATTTGTTTCATTTTGACATCCACACTGCAATCCGGCTAACGTGGGGTTGTTATTCATTGCCAACTTCATCCTGATGTTGGGCAGTTTACGGACTAAATGCTGCTAGGCCTAAAATTAAATCTCAATCTTAGAATTTGCAAATTCAGTAATCTTTTCAAGTACTTGCTCTATTGATAATTCAGTAGAATCAACAACAAGAGCGTCTTTTGCTGGTATTAAAGGCGCTACGCTGCGATTTGAGTCGCGCTCGTCACGAGCCTCTATGTCAGCCAAAAGGCGCAATATGCTAACATCATGACCAGATTTTTTCAACTGATTAAATCTACGGTTGGCGCGCTCTTGCGCGCTGGCAGTCAAGAATATTTTAACGTCAGCCTCAGGAAACACTATCGTGCCCATATCACGTCCATCAGCAACTAAGCCAGGGGCCTCTTTAAATGCTCGCTGACGGCGCAATAACGCTTCGCGAATGCTAGGAAGTGACGCCACTTTAGACGCTACTGAGCCCACCTCTTCGGTACGAATGTCGTCGCTTACATCTTCACCTTCTAAAATCACCTTACAGCCATGTTCAGCTGGCTCAAAGTTTACATCTAAGCCTGAAGCTAATGGCAATAGGCCAGCTTCGTCATTAGGGTCAATTTGATGATGGATAGAGGCGATAGCCAAAACACGATAGATCGCGCCACTGTCAAGGAAGTGCCAACCTAAACGATCGGCTAATAAGGTGCTTACAGTGCCCTTACCAGCTCCACTTGGGCCGTCTACGGTGATGACGGGAAATAATTGCATGCTCTCTCCTGAGCTAATGAAAATCGCGCGCAATTATACTCGTTGAATTTAGATAAGCAATGTAAGCAAGTTTACAATATTGTGACCGCTGTAAACAAAACACCTTGTTTACAGCGGTCAGTATTTTAGCCGCTGATCTGCTTTAACCGAGTAAAGTAATCAGGGAACGTTTTAGCGGTACAGTCAGGGTCGTTTATAGTAACAGGGGTATCACTCAGAGCAACAAGTGAAAAGCACATGGCAACGCGGTGATCATCATAGGTATCAATGTCTGTTTGAATCAACTGCTTAGGCGGCGTAATCGTAATGTAGTCGTGCCCTTCTATGACATCAGCTCCCACCTTACGTAGCTCGCATGCCATAGCGGCTAACCGATCAGTTTCTTTCACACGCCAATTATAAATATTACGAATTGATGTTGTGCCTTCGGCAAATAACGCCGTTGTTGCGATCGTCATCGCGGCATCAGGAATGTGATTCATGTCCATGTCAACCGCTGTCAAAGGCGCGCCAGTGACTTCAATGTAGTCGTCCCCCCAAGTAATATTAGCGCCCATTTTTTCGAGTACATCGGCAAAGCGAATATCCCCTTGAATACTCTTTTTACCTACGCCAGTAACACGCACTGTGCCACCTTTAATCGCACCAGCGGCTAAAAAGTAGGAGGCTGATGATGCGTCGCCTTCAACCAGAAAGTCACCCGCAGCTTGATATTGCTGATTACCTTTAACAACAAAGCTTTGATACTGATTATTCACCACCTCGATACCAAATTGCGCCATAGTATTGAGCGTAATATCGATATAAGGCTTAGAAACCAACTCACCAACAATATTGATTTCAGTGTCAGATTCAAACAGAGGGGCAGCCATTAGCAGTGCCGTTAAAAATTGGCTCGATACCGTGCCTTCCACACTGATCTTTCCGCCTTTTAGCGCCCTGCCCTTCATTTTTAACGGTGGGTAGCCGTCATTTTTTAAATAGGTGATCTCCGCTCCTGCTTGGCGCAATGAGTCAACTAAAGCACCGATAGGACGCTCTTCCATTCTGGGCTCGCCCGTTAACTCGAATTCACCGTTTGATGTGGCTAGTACCGCGCATAGCGGGCGCATGGCAGTACCCGCGTTACCTAAAAATAATGTCTGCGCAGTGTCAACGTTGAAACCTTGCCCTAGGCCTTTAACCCAACATTCTGTTTTGTCATCGGATAAACGATATTCAACACCCAATTGCGTTAGCGCTTTTAGCATGTGGCGAATATCTTCACTGTCGAGCAAATTCGTTAGGTGCGTTTCACCTTTTGCAACAGCGGCAAGTAATAAAGCGCGATTAGATAAGCTTTTAGAACCTGGCACATTAACTGTGCCTGAAATGGCAGCTATCGGGTTGAGTAATAAAGGGGCGGAACGACTCATGTTAACCATTCCTCTTGGCGAAATCTTGCATGAAACTAACCAAGGCTTGCACCCCTTCAATTGGCATCGCGTTGTAGATACTGGCACGCATGCCGCCAACAATACGATGGCCTTTTAACGCTTTTAGTCCAGCAGCTTCAGCTTCGGCTAAAAATTGTTTATCGAGCTCAGCATTTTTCAAATGAAAGGTAACGTTCATGCGTGAGCGGTATTCAGCAGCAACATTATTGGTGTAAAACGCTGAGTCATCAATGCACGCGTAAAGCAAATCAGATTTGGCTTTATTGCGCTCGGCCATTGCTTTGACTCCGCCTTGCTCTTTGAGCCATTTGAAAACCAGCCCGGCTAAATACCAAGCAAACGTTGGCGGTGTGTTATACATAGAATCATGTTTAGCGATTATGGTGTAATCAAAAATCGCTGGGGTAACTGAGCGTGCTTTTTCAAGCAAGTCATCCCGTACAATCACAACAGATAAACCTGACGGACCAATATTTTTCTGCGCACCAGCATAAATAACGCCGAACTTACTTACATCAATCGGTTGCGACAAAATGTTCGATGACATATCCGCTACTAACGGGATGTCCCCTGTTTCAGGTATCCAATTGATTTCAACGCCATCTACCGTTTCATTCGGGCAGTAGTGTACGTATGCAGCATCTGGGTTTTGTTTCCAGCTGTCCTGTGTAGGCATGACCACCAAGCCGTCTTCTTTGGTCGTAGTAGCGGCGATATTTACATTAACGTACTTTTGCGCTTCATCTACGGCACTTTTAGACCATGAACCGCTAACGATATAATCTGCACTATCACCCTCTTTAGACAAATTAAGAGGAACAGCAGAAAATTGCCCACGACCACCACCATGAGTAAACAATACTTTGTAGTTATCAGGAATGCTCAATAAATCCCGCAGATCTTGCTCTGCCGTTTCGGCAAGTGCAATAAATTCTTTACTGCGGTGACTCATTTCCATCACCGAACAACCTTGGCTCTGCCAATTGATGAATTCACTTTGAGCTTGCTGCATTACAGCTTCGGGTAACATCGCCGGTCCGGCGCAAAAATTGTAAACCTTGGTCATTCTCTATTTTTCCGATACAAAAAGAGCGGCTAAGCCGCTCGTTTTAACAAACTGTAGGAAGCTAAGTAAGCGTGTCGCCTACTTTAGCTTCTACGGGCTTTATTCTTCGTTTTGAGGATCTTCATCCGTGGTGTTTTCCACGTCTGTTGCAGCGGCTTCGATTGTCTCGTCACCTTCGCTTAATGCCTCGAGCTCTTCTTCTAACTCTTCAACTTCGTCAATGCGTTGCAAACCAACAACATGCTCGTCTGCACCCGTGCGTATCAAACGTACACCTTGGGTATTACGACCAACAGTAGACACTTCGCCAACACGGGTACGTACGAGTGTACCTTGGTCACTGATAAGCATAATCTCATCGCTTTCGTTCACCTGCACTGCACCGACAACTTTACCGTTACGCTCAGATACCTTAATGGATACCACGCCTTGTGTAGCTCGGCTCTTCGCAGGGTAGTCTTCGACAGGTGTGCGCTTACCAAAGCCATTTTCTGTTGCCGTAAGGATCGCACCATCACCTTGAGGCACAATCAAAGACACCACTCTTTGTCCTTCTTGTAAGCGAATACCGCGTACACCTGTTGCCGTTCTACCCATAGGGCGTAGCGCTAAGATTTCTTCACCAGTTTCAGGGTCAATTTTGACCGCACCGGTTTCTGAATCACGTGCTTTCTCGTTAAAGCGAACCACTTTACCCGCGTCAGAGAACAACATGATGTCACTGCTACCGTCAGTAATATCTACGCCAATCAACTCATCGCCGTCATTTAGATTAACCGCAATAATGCCGTTCGCACGAGGACGTGAATACTGCACCAAGGCAGTCTTCTTCACTGTTCCGTTGGCCGTTGCCATCAATACATATTTACCTTCTTCGAATTCTTGAATAGGTAAAATAGCGGTAATGCGTTCATTTTCTTCAAGCGGTAAAATATTAACGATTGGACGTCCACGCGCATTACGACTCGCCAATGGCAATTGATATACCTTCAGCCAGTACAGTCGGCCACGGGTAGAGAAACACAAAATGTGATCATGAGTGTTCGCCACTAACAGCTTCTCGATGAAATCTTCTTCTTTCATCTTGGTCGCTGACTTACCTTTACCACCACGACGCTGAGACTCGTAATCATTGAGTTTTTGATACTTAACATAGCCCTCACGAGATAGTGTCACCACTACTTCTTCACGCTCTATTAAATCTTCAATGTCTATATCATGTGACGCTGCGGTAATTTCTGTACGGCGTTCATCACCAAACTCATCACGAATTTTTTCAAGCTCTTCACGAATAACTTCCATCAAACGCTCAGGGCTGCCTAATATATGCAGCAATTCTGCAATCAGGTCTAATAACTCTTTGTACTCAGAAAGAATTTTTTCGTGTTCAAGACCCGTTAATTTATTCAAACGTAAGTCTAGGATCGCTTGCGCTTGCTGCTCTGTTAAATAGTACAGGCCATCACGGATACCAAACTCAGGCTCTAACCAGTCAGGACGTGCTGCATCATTACCTGCACGCTCAAGCATTTCAGATACATCACCTAGCTGCCAACCTTGCGCCGTCAAAGATATTTTGGCGTCAGAAGGGCTTTTTGACGCTTTAATCAATGCGATTATTGGGTCAATGTTAGCCAAGGCAATGGCTAAGCCTTCAAGGATATGGGCACGTTCGCGGGCTTTTTTCAGTTCGAAAACAGTACGGCGCGTCACCACTTCACGGCGATGCAGTACAAAGGCTTTTAGAATATCTAGTAGGTTAAATACTTTAGGCTGGGTTTTATCCAGCGCCACCATATTGATCCCGAACACGGTTTGCATTTGTGTTTGTGAATACAAATGGTTAAGTAGTACTTCCCCTGACTCATTACGTTTCACTTCAACAACAATACGCATGCCGTCTTTATCTGACTCATCACGTAAAGCAGAAATGCCTTCGATTTTCTTTTCTTTAACCAGCTCGGCGATTTTCTCAATCAGGCGCGCTTTGTTAACTTGATACGGGATCTCATGAACAATTATGGTCTCTTTACCATTATCTTCACGCTCAATCTCAGCACGGGCACGCATATATATTTTGCCACGACCAGTGCGATAAGCTTCTTCTATTCCTTTACGACCACTAATAAAAGCAGCAGTTGGGAAATCTGGCCCAGGGATATACTCCATCAATTCTTCAATGGAAAGCTCAGGCTTATCAATTAACGCAATACATCCGTTTACCACTTCCGTTAAGTTGTGTGGCGGAATGTTTGTTGCCATACCAACCGCAATACCTGAGGAACCATTAATTAATAAGTTAGGTACTCTGGTGGGCAGTACATCAGGAATAAATTCAGTACCGTCATAGTTAGGAACGAAGTCGACGGTTTCTTTTTCTAAATCCGCTAATAATTCATGAGAAATTTTAGCCATACGGATTTCGGTGTAACGCATTGCCGCCGCTGAATCACCGTCAACTGAACCGAAGTTACCTTGGCCATCAACCAACATATAACGTAAAGAAAACGGTTGCGCCATACGTACAATCGTATCGTATACGGCCGAGTCTCCGTGTGGGTGGTATTTACCGATAACATCACCGACAACACGTGCCGATTTTTTGTAAGGTTTGTTGAAGTCGTTTTTCAGCTCGTTCATAGCGAACAAAACCCGGCGATGCACGGGCTTTAAGCCATCTCTTACATCAGGCAGCGCCCTGCCTACAATTACGCTCATGGCGTAATCAAGATAAGAATTTTTAAGTTCTTCTTCAATGTTAATAGGAAGAATTTCTTGGGCGTGATCAGTCATATACAGCCTTGTCCCTAGTCATTATTATTAGAAATAGAATTAGACATAAAATTTACAATCCGCGTCTGCGTATTTGAGCTAGGCCTCAAAATAGCAGTCAACGATTAACTCTGGAATTTCGTATTGTCGAGCCTTGGGATTCTAACACTGACCGCAAAAAATAAATAGATAGGATCCGCTCATATAGTAGCCAAAGACGCTAAAAAACCGCATATATTGCGCTAGCCAGCTTTAATACATGCTGGCTATAATAGCGAAATTCGAATTTTTGGACCGCAATATGAACTCAGCGCAAAATGTTGACCATCAAGAAATACAAAAATTTGCCGATTTGGCATCTCGTTGGTGGGACCTAAAAGGGGAATTTAAGCCCTTACATACAATCAACCCTCTTAGAACCGATTATATTGTACAGCGAACCCAAGGGCTTAGCGGCAAAAAGGTCATTGACGTGGGTTGCGGCGGCGGTATTTTAGCTGAAAGTATGGCTCGCGCTGGTGCTGATGTCACCGGAATTGATATGGGTGAAGCGCCGCTTGAAGTTGCGCGCTTGCACTGTCTCGAATCTGCGCTAAGCATAGATTATCAGCAATCAACTGCTGAAGAATTTGCCGATGCCCACTCAGGCCAGTTTGACGTAGTGACCTGCATGGAGATGCTTGAACATGTGCCAGACCCATCATCTGTGGTTGAAGCTTGCAGTCGATTAGTCAAACCTGGCGGCATGGTTTTTTTCTCAACACTCAATCGCAATATTAAATCCTATTTGATGGCAATAGTGGGTGCGGAGCACATTTTTAAACTGGTGCCAAAAGATACCCACAATCACGACAAATTTATTAAGCCGTCAGAATTATTAAATTGGGTTGATAGCACCCCGTTAATGGCAAAACATATAACTGGCCTGCACGTTAGTCCATTGACGCAACAGTTCTATTTGTCTGACAAAAATGTTGATGTGAATTACATCGTACATTGTCAGCACAGTGCTGATGCTTAAGGTGTTGCCAAAACCCAAGGGGGTATTGTTCGATTTAGACGGCACCTTGCTAGATACCGCTCGAGACTTAGGCAATGCGCTTAATTGGGTATTACAACAGCACAAAATGCCCGTTTGTGAATTTGATGTGTATCGCAATATTGCCTCAGATGGCTCTCAAGGCCTGCTGGAAATCGGTTTTGGTGAAAAACTAGCAGAATTTGATGTTGAAGCACTCAGAGCATTATTTCTCGATCGCTACGAGCAAGAGATTTGCATCGATACGGTTTCTTTTGACGGTATTAAGGAGTTACTCGCCCGTTTGGATGAAGTTAATATTCCTTGGGGAATAGTGACCAACAAGCCACAGTGGCTGACTGAGCTATTGCTACCGAATTTTGATGAATTTGCCAACTGCCAAGTTGTGATTAGTGGCGACACCTTAGCAAAACGTAAGCCCGATCCCTTGCCTCTTATTCATGCCGCAGAAATCATGCAAATTGCCCCAAGTGAATGTTGGTATATTGGTGATGCCAAGCGCGACATTGATGCGGCCATCGCCGCGAACATGACCAGCGTCGTTGCAAATTACGGTTATATAGGCCCGGAACATAGATCAGACACGTGGAACGCGGATCTGTACATAGATCAGCCGCAAGCCATGCTAAAACACCTTTGAAGACAAACACGATATATAGTGGTTTTGCAAACAACAAGACACTATATATCGTGAAATTATAATAATTATTTTTTTCGATTAAAAAAGTTTAATGGAAAAAATTTCCTAAAAATGATCTTGCATTCCCTATACACGCAAAGTGAATAGACTTATTAGGTGAGTCATTACTAACATAATTTTAGGCCAGATTTGAACGCCTACAAAACCACCAGATGTGGGGTTGCAAAGGTATTCAAACCTCATTATCTTGTGGTTTATCGACAGGATGGTCGTTGTAAGAGTAGTTCCGCAACTTTCCCTCTTCGTCAAGCACTATTTCCACAGAAATGATGATGCTCATCGTTTCTACATTTTGTAAAAACTATAATCAAAACGGCGTATACATGAATAACAATCTCTTCGTTACCAAACGAACTGGCGAGCGCGAAAGCATTGACCTCGAAAAAATCCACAAAGTCATTACGTGGGCAGCCAAAGGCCTTAATAATGTGTCGGTTTCGCAAGTGGAAATTAAAGCGCACATTCAGTTCTACGATGGTATCAAAACAGAAGATATTCATGAGACGTTAATTCGTTCTGCTGCAGATCTTATCTCAACAGATGCACCGGATTATCAGTACTTAGCGGCGCGTTTAGCCATATTCCATTTGCGCAAAAAAGCCTACGGCCAATTCGAGCCCCCTGCTCTATTCGCCCATGTTACGCAAATGATTGAAATGCAAAAATACGATCAACATCTATTGAGTGATTACAGCGAAGCTGAATTTCAAGAAATGGATGACTATATTGATCACTGGCGTGATATGGACTTCAGCTATGCAGCAGTCAAGCAGCTAGAAGGCAAATATCTTGTTCAAAACCGGGTAACCGGTGAAATTTACGAAAGCGCTCAGTTCCTTTATATCTTAGTGGCTGCTTGTTTGTTTGCTGATTATCCAAAAGACACACGTATGGATTACATCAAGCGCTTTTACGATGCGACTTCGAAGTTTAAAATATCACTGCCTACGCCGATTATGGCGGGTGTACGTACCCCAACTAGGCAGTTCAGTTCCTGCGTATTAATTGAAGCCGGTGATAGCCTTGATTCAATTAATGCCACCGCAAGCGCCATTGTAAAATACGTTAGTCAACGTGCCGGTATCGGCGTGAATGCTGGTCGTATCCGTGCATTAGGTAGCCCTATCCGTGGTGGTGAAGCCTTTCATACTGGCTGTATCCCTTTTTACAAGTATTTCCAAACAGCGGTTAAAAGTTGTTCACAAGGTGGGGTTCGCGGTGGTGCCGCAACACTTTTCTACCCACTTTGGCATATGGAAGTTGAATCACTGCTCGTATTGAAAAATAACCGTGGTGTGGAAGAAAACCGAGTGCGTCATTTAGATTACGGCGTACAATTCAACAAGTTGATGTACCAGCGCTTGATTAAAGATCAGCATATCAGCCTATTTAGCCCATCTGATGTGCCTGGTTTGTACGATGCATTCTTTGCCGACCAAGCTAAATTTGAAGAGTTGTACGTTAAGTACGAACAAGATGACAGCATCCGTAAGACGCAAGTCAAAGCGGTAGAACTATTTAGTTTATTCATGCAAGAGCGCGCAAGCACAGGTCGTATCTATTTGCAGAACGTGGATCACTGTAATACCCACAGCCCGTTTGACCCGAAGGTTGCCCCTATCCGTCAAAGCAACTTGTGTCTTGAAATCGCCCTACCGACTAAACCGTTAGAGCATGTTAATGATGAAAACGGTGAAATAGCCCTATGTACCTTGTCAGCGTTTAACTTAGGTGCAATTGAAAGTGTTGAAGATTTTGCTGAAATGGCTGACTTGGCTGTTCGCGCACTAGACAACTTACTCGATTATCAAGATTACCCTGTTCCTGCGGCATATAACGCCACTATGGGCCGTCGTACCTTAGGCATAGGCGTTATCAACTTTGCCTACTACCTCGCTAAAAACGGGGTTAAATACTCTGATGGCAGTGCCAATGGCTTGATTCACCGCACCTTTGAAGCGATGCAATACCACTTGATGCGTGCATCTTGTAACCTTGCAAAAGAAAAAGGCGCGTGTCCGAAGTTTGATGAAACAACTTACTCGCAAGGCATCATGCCAATTGATACCTACAAAAAAGATTTAGATAAAATCTGTGACGAACCACTGCATTGTGATTGGGACAGCCTACGTGCTGACATCAAACAATACGGTTTGCGCAATAGTACCTTGTCTGCCTTAATGCCTTCTGAAACTTCATCACAGATTTCAAATGCGACGAATGGCATTGAGCCACCCCGTGGCCATATCAGTGTTAAATCAAGTAAAGACGGCGTGTTAAAGCAAGTTGTGCCTGAGTACGAGCGGTTAAAAGACAAATACGAATTATTGTGGGATCTACCATCAAACGATGGCTACTTGCAGTTAACAGGCATTATGCAAAAGTTTGTTGATCAAACGATTTCGGCCAACACCAGTTATGATCCAAACAAATACGACGGCGGCAAAGTACCTATGAAGCTGTTGCTAAAAGATTTGCTTACCGCTTACCAGTTAGGTGTGAAAACCTTGTACTACCACAACACCCGTGATGGTGCAGCAGATACCTCACAGCAAGAACTGAAATCCGCTCAGTTTGTACCACAAGAAGCCGTCGTTGAAGAAGATGACGATTGTGCTGGCGGTGCGTGTAAAATTTAATCTTTTTTGAGCCCTTTAGCGTAACGCTAAAGGGCTAATTCAACTCAATATGGTCTGCTAACACTCATGAAATACACAACGTTTAATCAAATCAATAACGACCCTTTGCATGAACCTATGTTTTTCGGCAATCCGGTCAACGTTGCCCGTTATGATCAACAAAAACACAGTATTTTTGAAAAACTTATCGAAAAACAAATCAGCTTTTTCTGGCGCCCTGAAGAAGTCGATGTCAGCAAAGACAGAGTGGATTTTCAAAAGCTGAGTGAATCAGAAAAGCACATTTTTATTTCTAATTTGAAGTACCAAACCTTGTTGGACTCTATTCAAGGTCGTAGCCCAAATATTGCCTTCTTGCCGATTATCTCTATCCCTGAGCTAGAAACGTGGACTGAAACATGGTCATTTTTTGAAACCATTCACTCACGTTCATATACGCATATTTTGCGTAATTTATTTGGTGATCCAAGCAGCATATTTGCCGATATCGTGGAAAATGAACAAATCAAAAAACGCGCCGCTGATATTTCAAAATACTACGACGATTTGATTTTTTACACTCAGCTATGGCAAACCCTAGGCGAAGGTACCCACAACATTAATGGTGAAGAGCACGTGGTTACCATGCGCTCATTAAAGGTCAAACTGTTCTTGTGCATGAATTCAGTTAATGCGTTAGAAGCCATTCGTTTTTATGTGTCATTTGCCTGTACATTTGCCTTTGCAGAACGAGAATTGATGGAAGGTAACTCAAAAATTATTCGCCTGATTTCTCGTGATGAAAACCTACATTTGACATCGACTCAGCACATATTAAACCTTTGGGCTAAAGGAAAAGACGACCCAGAAATGGCTGAAATCGCCATTGAGTACAAACAACAAGCCACAGATATTTTCCTTGATGCAGTCAATCAAGAAAAAGAATGGGCAGAGTACTTGTTCCAGAACGGTTCGATGATCGGTTTAAATAAAGATATTTTGTGCCAATACGTTGAGTTTATTGCCAACCACAGAATGTCAGCTATAGGCTTAGGTCAACCTTTTGATATTAAAAATAACCCCTTACCTTGGATGAACAACTACTTGAATTCAGACAATGTACAGGTTGCACCACAAGAGTCTGAAATCAGTTCATATCTTGTTGGCCAAATCGACTCAGAAGTAGGCAGTAACGACTTCGATGAGTTCGAGCTATAGTGTGCAAAAAAGTCACGGTTGTTGAACACGACCCAGACGCCCCCAATGAGCAAACGATGTCGTTTGCTCATAACAATCTTCTCGACTGCTTGCTCAACAATAATATTGCTAAAGAGTACCACTGCAAAGAGGGTTTTTGCGGTGCGTGTAGAACCCAGTTAGTTGAAGGCGAAGTAGAATACCTCCTTGACCCACTCGCGTTTATCGACGACGGAGAAATATTGGCCTGCTGCTGTAAGCCCTTAGGTAATATAAAAATAAAGGCTTAATCAAAAACCGCTGGACGCATTCTGAGACGGTCACTTATTAATGCGGATTGCTATTACTTAGTTACTGATTGTGATACCAGCTTTGAAACATCAACATATTCCACAGTTGTGTATGATATTTTTTCTTTTTGTGCTTGAAGTCATGCCATAGTAGCGCCACTTTTTCACTATCAAAAATACCTTGTTGCTCAATTTTATCTTGGGTAAGTAAATCTTCTGCCCAGTCATTCAATGGGCCATTAAGCCAGCTTTTTATTGGCGCGCCAAATCCGTGCTTAGGGTTATTGGTCAACGAGTTAGGAATGTGCTGGTCTAGTACTTTTCGAAGAACATGCTTTCCTTTGCCTTCATGAAACTTCATCGACATAGGAAGAGACCAAGCGAATTCGGTGATACGGTGATCAAGTAAAGGGCTTCTTAGCTCCAGACTATTTGCCATGCTCGCTCGGTCCGTTTTGACTAAAATATCGTCACACAAATAAGTGACATAATCATAAAGCATTAAATAGTGTTCAGGGCGAGGTAAGTCTAACGCGCTTACCGCGCGCAATTTATGTTGCTCCGGTGTATGAGGCTGTAGCATAAGGTTCTCAGGGGCAACCCACTTACAAACACGGCTCATGTACATATCGAGTACATTCATCGCGCCTATCTCGTTAGCGTATTTATTCGTCGTCAATCCTAACTTCTGTATCGACGCTAACCTAAACAGTTGACCCGAAACTGCGCGCTTAAGCGCATCAGGTATTTTTTGACTGATTTGCCAGTTCTTAATGTTTCTAAAATAACGGTTGTAACCGTAAAACAGCTCATCTCCTCCATCCCCACTTAATGCAACTGTGACTTTACTTTTGGCTAATTTAGCAACGATAAACGTAGGTATTTGTGAGGAATCAGCGAAGGGCTCGTCGTAATGCTGGGCAATATCAGGTACCAAATCAAGTGCATCTTGGCCGCTCACATACAGCTCATTGTGCGATGTGCCCAAATAACCTGCGATATTTTTGGCTAAATGCGCTTCGTCTTTGTCGCTATGACTAAACCCTATGGAGAAACTATTAACAGGGCGAGCAGACTGTTTTTGCATCATCGACGCGACCAAACTTGAGTCTATGCCACCTGACAATAGGACCCCGAACGGCACATCAGAAATCATCCGTAAGCGAGTAGAATCCTCTAATAAATGCGTTAAATGCGTTTGCGCTTCATCTAAAGTGCCCGAGAATGGATGATTAAATTGGTGCGCAGCAACATCAAGCGCCGACCAATATTGTTTACATTTATCGAGTAAATCATGCTCAGACGTCAATTCATCAACCGTTAGGGTCACAAAACTGCCGGGTGCTAATTTGTATATTCCTTGGTAAATGGAGTACGGCGCAGGAATATAATTAAAGCGCATATATTGCCCAAGGGCCTGCATGTCCAATTCTGGGGTAAAGTCAGGGATGACCTTTAACGCTTTTAGCTCAGAAGAAAAACAAAAAAAATCATTGCTGCGTCCAAAATAAAGCGGTTTTTTACCTACGCGATCCCTAGCTAACGACAAGGTCTTTTGTTGTTTATCCCATATCGCCAGCGCAAACATACCGTTAAATTTGCGTAATGCTGCCTTTAAACCGAATTCGGCAATCGCACAGAGCACAACTTCGCTATCTGAATGCCCTTTGAATGATTGCTGAGAGAGGGACTGGCGGATTTCAGCAAAGTTGTATACTTCACCATTAAATACCATCACATAACGATCACACGCTGAATGCATTGGTTGATGGCCATCCTGACTTAAATCTTGTACCGCCAATCGACAATGGCCCAACGCCACCCCAGGAGTACCTTCCCAAACACCGTTGTCGTCCGGACCGCGGTGATTCAAAGTCGTATTCATTTTTTGAATAATATTCGCTTTGCAAGAAGAAGTATTGAGGCGAAAAAGACCTGTAATACCGCACATACAGTTAACTCGTTATTATTTTTATTTAATAAACAAAAATTACCGAAAAATTAACAAGTTAGCAACCAAATGATAGTAAATAAAAAGCCAGCATAATAGCTGGCTTGAATAAGAAGCAAGTGCAGTTGATTAGTCGATAAGCTGGTACTTATCGCGCAGCACAGCGATCACTTCCTCTTTCGGATTTTCACTTAACGCAATTTTCTGTCCAGTGATTTTCTCAGCAATTTGCGTATAGGTATTTGAGATGTCCATCAACACGTCTACCGGTAAAGCGTTGTCCCGCGCTAGCGCTTCTCGCTCATCCATGCGCTCTTTGTTGAGTAAAATATCAGGATCAGGAAAGTGATTAAGCAACAGTTGTCTGAACCCTTCTTTTGAGTTTTCAACTATCTTACCCTGCGCATATTGTTTAGCATCCCAGATACGAGATGAATCGGGCGTGCCTACTTCATCCATATAAATTAATTTATCGTTACCGTTAACGTCTTTTACATAGCCAAACTCAAATTTTGTATCCACAAAAATTTGCTCAACTTTTGCCAACGCTTGACTAATAACGCCGAAACCTTCGGTCAGTAATTTTTCGTACAATGCAATATCGTCGGCGGAGTTAAAGTTAAAAGCCGCAAAGTTGTCGGCTATATCTTGACGGGACACATTGACGTCGTCCGCTTCAGGGACGCCTTCGATTCCTTTAAGCACCCCTTTGGTTGAAGGGGTAATCAAAATATTCGCTAGTTTACTGTCTTTCGATAAACCTTCTTCAAGACGAATACCACAAAACTCACGCTCACCTTTTTCATAGGCTCGCCACATTGAGCCAGTAATATATTGGCGACAAATCGCTTCAATCATGACAGGACGCGCTTTTTGTACTATCCATACCAGTGGATGAGGAATATCAAGAATATGGCTGTCTGCTAAGCCCTGCTCTTTAAACAAACCGAACCAATGATTTGAAATCGCATTTAATGCTGCACCTTTGCCTGGTACACCCTGCATGCCCTGCTCACCATGCCAAATACAATCAAATGCCGATATGCGATCACTTATCAACATGATAGCTAAAGGCGTATCCTTTGGAACAGGATAGTTATGCTCTTCAATAAGACGACGGCTGTCCTGTTCAGTTAACCAATAAACAGAACGAACCTTGCCACTGTGTACAGGTAAGTCGGTGCGAATAGGAAGGTTGTCATTAACAGCAAGCACTTTATCAGCGAAGCTCATACTAGAATGTCCTTAAAAAGGGGTTGCCTAAAAACGAAAAAGCACCCTTGCGGTGCTCTTTCAAATGATACTAAATGTACTAAATATCTAGATTGTCATCAGCCATCACGCGAGCAAAAACATCATATAAACCAGACAACTTATCTTTAGTGAATGGTGTGCTTTCATTATCAAGCACAGTTAAAGACGTTTGCTCACCGTTTTCTTCCACTCTAAAACGATATTCTTGCTTCTCAAGAGGCAAGGCATTTTCATCGTTTGACCAGATAGAATCCCACCAACCGCTCTCGGTGCCGTTGTACTTAACAAACAATAAACCGTTTGATTTGTCGTAATCTTTTACGTCAAACCCTAGTTTACGCAATACAAGCAACACACGCGGCCAAGCAGTGTCGTAGTTACTGTCTATGATGAACGCGGGCGCATCTTCGCCATCTTGCCCAATGCTAATTTGCATTCCACGACGTATTTCACGTAGGCGCTTAGCATCAGCCACGCGAATTTGATATTCGTAGTGCCCAATCACCTTATTCAAAATATCGACTTCTTTGGCACGTGAATCAACGTCTGACTTTTCAGCGACAACGGATTGGCCTTGGCGCTCTTGATAATCAACCAAGTGCGCATTCAAGGTGGCAGTTCGACCGTGAGATTTCATTTCTAAGTCGAATTCAAAACGTTGACTGGTATCACGCTCAATTGACGACCAGCTATACCAATGATCATCTAACACTTCTTTCACTACGACCCAATCTGTTACCAGGCGCTGCTTGTCTTTATCGAATGACTCAATACCAATCCCCTGCTCTTCTAAATAGCTCAGCAATGAGTTCCATATGGTGGTATCTAGTGGTTGGCTGTCATCAACTTGGTCAAAGAATACTTTGGCATCTTTACTGCCATCGTCAACATGGGAGCCGGTAACTAAAGGCAATACCAATGCGGGTGAAACCACCTTAAGATCCTTGCCGATGAAGTTACGCGGTGCGTCTTCATCTAATGCAGGAAGCTTATATGCCTGACTAAAATTAGGACGGTCAACATCGGCTGGTACTTGAATATCCTTACCTGGTTGCTGCTTGGTATATTCAAAATTACCACTGGCGATTTGTCGCTCTTCTAATGAACTACACGCGCTTAGAACACTCACCGCGATAGCTGTGCCAATGAAAAACTTAGTTGTCATGCAATCTCCTTAAGATAATACGCCCGAATTGCGCATGACTTGTTCGATATGATTTTGGCTATCAAGTTCCGATTCAATTAACGGTAAACGCAAAAATGCAGATTGAATGAGCCCCATTTTGTATAAAGCCCACTTAGGCAATACTGGATTTGGTTCAATAAATAGCGCGCTATGAAGCTCTGCTATTTGTCGATCAATGTCTTTTGCTGTGGCGAAATCGCCTGCAAAGGCGGCCTCACACATCTGTGCCATTTGCTTAGGTACGACGTTAGCCGTCACTGAAATAACACCGTGCCCGCCTGCGGTTAAAAACTCACAACCCGTGCCATCATCACCACTTAAAAACACAAAGTCTTTGTCGACGAGTGGTTGAGTCTGTTTTAAACGTGCGATATCACCCGTGGCATCTTTAAGGCCAACAATTTTAGGGTGCGTAGCAAGTTCAGCAACGGTCTCTGGCAGCATATCAGCTACCGTACGCCCTGGTACGTTGTATAACAGAACCGGTAAATCGGTAGCATCAGCAACCGCTTTAAAATGCGCAACCATGCCTTTTTGTTGAGGCTTATTGTAGTAAGGCACCACACTGAGAAAGCCATCAATGCCTGTATCGGCCATTTGTTCACTAAGAAAAATCGCTTCAGCAGTGGAGTTCGCGCCACTTCCAGCAATTACAGGTATCTTCTTATCAGCAAACTCGACCATACGTTTAACCACTTCAATGTGCTCATCAAAGGGCAACGTGGCAGACTCACCCGTGGTCCCCACAGCGATTAAGCCATGGCTGCCATTGGCAATATGAAATTCAACCAATTTCTTAAGCGACGGATAATCTATCTCGCCTGATTGGTTCATGGGGGTGATTAATGCAACGTAACTACCAGTAAACATGCCTACTCCAGAAAAAATTCGCGCCTAATGGTAAAGAGCTTGTGGGGTAAAAACAAGTAATGAATGCGCAGAAAGTAAAACCGACGGGGAAACTGGAAATACTAGGGGTAATTCAGGTATGTTAGTGGCGTTAGAATTTACCACGAAGATTAATACATTAATGAAACATCAATTAATCATTACCATTTTAGGTGCCAATAAAGTCACTGTGCTCAGCACCCTCACTGATGTCGTCTGTGAAGCAGGTTGTAACATACTTGACAGTCGTCAGGCAGTGTACGGGCAAGATTTCTCGTTGACCATGATAGTTGAAGGTACGCAAAGCGCTATCGTACGCGTTGAAATGGCGATACCTATCGCGTGTCAGCAACTTGATCTGCTATCAATGATGAAGCGTACTAAACGACATGCAAAGCAAAACTTAGAGCACATAGCAGACGTCACCTTCTCTGGGGTCGATGCAGTGGGCGTTGTAAAGGAAGTGACTCAGTTTCTTTCCACCTTTTGCGTTACCGTCAGTGCGTTGCGGTTAAAAACATTGCAAACATCTAAAGACGAACAAGACGAAGTAAAATGTAAAATGGTGGTAAGTATGCCGCACAATATTGACCTAGCCGATTTGGAACACAAATTTGATGCGTTACTGAGTCAATTAAATCTACAAGGGGCGATTAAGCAAAATCATTAGTTTTCGGCCGATCACCCAATCATTTTCCATTCAAATTAAAACCAAGGACATATTTTATGAACAGACTAACCGCCGGTGAAACAGCACCAGAATTTGCATTGCCTAATGAAAACGGTGAAACCGTTAAGCTGTCAGATTTCAGTGGTAAGAAAGTACTGGTCTATTTTTACCCAAAAGCGATGACCCCAGGCTGCACAGTACAAGCACAAAATCTGCGTGATAATAAGAGCGAGCTGGATAAGTTGAACGTTGTCGTCTTGGGCATAAGCCCAGATGCAGTAAAACGCCTACCCAAGTTTATCGACAAAGAACAACTAAATTTCAGTCTTCTATCAGATGAAGACCATGCCGTAGCAGAAGCATTTGGCGTCTGGGGACTAAAGAAGTTTATGGGCAAAGAATACGACGGTATTCATCGCATTAGTTTCTTAATCAATGAACAAGGTGTGATTGAGCATGTGTTTGATAAATTTAAAACCAAAGATCATCACCAAGTCGTACTTGATTACTTAAATCAATAAGCTAAACCGGCCGTGCTTGCATACCATGAAATCATATTTAGGGCATGCAAGCACCATCATGTATGTACAATACGTTTTTAAACTGCGGGAGGAAGCTCCTGCAAAGGCCCTTTCCACGCGTTAGCGACTGCTTTAACCAAGGTAGCGAGAGGAATAGCGAAGAACACCCCCCAAAAACCCCATAAGCCGCCAAAAAACAGCACTGCAATAATAATGTACACTGGGTGCAGACTCACCGCTTCAGAAAACAGCACCGGAACGAGTACATTCCCATCAAGTGCTTGAATCACCCCATAGGCAATCATTAACCACCAAAAATCCGGTGTGATCCCCCACTGAAACAATGCCACTACCGCCACAGGGATCGTCACAACCGCAGCACCGATATAAGGTATCAATACCGAAAACCCAACCAATACCCCAAGTAACAGCGCATAACGTAAATCCATTAACGCGAACGTGACGGCCGATACTGTGCCCACGATAATAATTTCTATCACTTTGCCGCGTATATAGTTAGCGATTTGGGTATTCATCTCACTGCCCACTTGCTTAATGAGGCGTCGTTGTGAGGGTAAAAGTGGTGACAAGTTAGCCAACAACTGGTCCTTGTCTTTGAGCATAAAAAAGACCATCAAGGGCACGAGCACAAGATAAATTAATAAAGACGCTAAGCTACCAAGAGAACTAACAGAAGCCGATAACAACTGCTCCCCAAGACTGACAATGCGTTCGTTTATTCCGTCGAGCATGTCCTGTACATCCCCTAAATGAACGAAATCAGGATACTGTTCAGGTAGGTGCAACACCCAGACCTGGGCATGCCCCCAAATTTGCGGCATTTCTCGAATCAGATTAATACTCTGTTGTGATACCACAGGCACAATGCCAATAAAGGTTAAAATGCACAAAGTTAAAAAGCTAAAGATAACCAGACTGCAAGCAAAACTTCGGCGTAGTCCTGCTCGTGATAATTGACTTACCGGCCAGTCCAATAAATAGGCTATAACCGCTGCGACTAGCACAGGCATTAAAATAGTGCCCAGCACTGCTAACAGCAGAAAAACCGCAATCAGCATGATTAACAACATTACGGAATCAGGATCGGAGAACTTGCGCTTATACCACCTTTCAAACACACTTATCATAGAACTGTTATACCTCTTAAACCTGATATTAATTTTGGCGACGAAGCAAGTTAAATCACATCATTTTGCCGAATTGCTACAATGAGTGTCATGCAAAACGCGCCTAGCGCAGCATAATATAATGTGCCACACAAGAAAGATAAGACTTTAACAAAGTTGCGACGGCTTTTTTACTAACCGACATAAAATGGACATGCTCTAGTCACTTTGAAAAGAAAAATACTTGAAGTACGGGCCAATGAACGCAATATTAATGCTTGTCATCAGTTTTTCGGAACTAAATCAGGCAATTGCCTTTCTTATTAACGAAGTTGTAATTGATTAAATAGGTGAAATGATTAAAACGTCCCCCGTATATAAAAAAGCATTGCTTAGTACTGCCTTGGCTTTTGGCTTAGTCACTAGCGGTGTAGGGCTAGCTGCCAATCAAAAAAATGCTTTGCCCGAAATAGGTGTCGTTGCATCAAGCGCAATTAGCTTAGATAAAGAAATACAGATTGGTGATGTTTTAATGCGCCAGCTTCGCGGCCAAGCACCTATCATCAATGACCCATTACTTGATGAGTACATTCAAGACTTGGGCAATCGCCTAGTAGCCCAAGCTGACAACGTCAAATTTCCATTTGAATTTTTTCTGCTGAACAGTGCCGATATAAACGCTTTTGCGTTTTTTGGTGGCCATGTAGGTGTACACACAGGCTTAATCTACAATGCACGCAATGAAAGTGAGTTGGCATCTGTACTTGCCCACGAAGTAAGCCACGTTACCCAGCGTCATATCGCCAGAAGTATCGCTGCCCAGCAGAAGTCTTCCCCTTTGCAATTAGCATCAGCATTGGGCGGTATTTTACTTGCCTTAGCTAACCCAGAGGCCGGTATTGCTGCTATTAGTGCGGGCTCTGCAGCATCGGCTCAAGCGTCAATCAATTACACCCGCCAAAATGAAAAAGAGGCTGATAGCATAGGTATTCGAATATTGGCTCAGGCTGGCTTTGACCCTAATGGTGCCAGTGATTTTTTTGGTACCTTAGTCGAAAAGTACCGCTTAAAATCCAGAACGCCGGCTTTTTTGTTAACTCACCCATTGCCAGAATCGCGGGTAGCTGATGCTCGTACCCGGGCCGCCAGTTATAAAACGGGTAGAATAGCCCCTAGCTTAAGCTTTCACCTCGCCAAAAGCCGTATTTTGGCCCGCTACTATGCTACGCCGGAATACAATATCAATTATTTTGAAACAAGTCTTGAGCGCGGCAGCTACACGTTTAAAGCAGCCGCTGAATATGGTTTGGCATTAGCTTACCTTGCAGACAAACAAAACGAAAAAGCGGGAGACTTAATTGATAGTTTGTTGCAAAAAGACCCGCGAAACTTATTCTATTTAGACACATACACAGACGTAGCGTTAGAGACAGGTCGTGTTCAAGATGCAATTGATAAGCTCACCGCTCAGGCGGTATTAACGCCGCGCAATCGAGTAATAACCTTGAACTTAGCCAATGCGCTAGTCAAAAATAAAGAATTCGATCAGGCGGTGCGCCTGTTAAAAGATTATTTGTTAGTTGAGCCAGAAAACATGCTTGCTCACCAAATATTGTCTGACGCGTACGCGGAAAGCCAAAACAAGTTAGAGATGCACCAAACCAAGGCTGAAGTTTACGCCTTAGCCGCTTCATACCCTCGGGCCATAGATGAATTGCATAGCGCTTATAACTACGCTGGCACTCAAAACATCGAAAAACAAAGAATACGTGCGCGCATTGAGCAATTCCGCGCCTTTCAAACGCGCCTAGAGAGTCTTTAAAATATCAATCGCGCTGCGCAACGATGCAGCGCTTTGCTCGCCTAATAATTGCTTTTTCACTTCACCATCCGGCCCAATAATAAACGTCGCTGGCAAACTGTTCGGTTTCTCCATAGGCAATGGTTGTTCTGCGTGGGTAATAACTGGAAATTGAATGTCAAACTTTCGCTTTATCTCAACAAGCTCGTCCTGTGATACATCATCATAGCTAATTGCAAACAAAGGTGTTTGTTCACCATCATGCAGATAAAACTGATTGAGTTCAGGCATTTCACGTAAGCACGGCGCGCACCACAGCGCAAAGTAGTTAACCACTACCCACTGACCTTCATAATCTCGCCACTTGTGAGCCACATCGTCATCAGTACGAAAGTCTGTTCTGACCAAAGAATAGCCGTACATTCCCCCAAGTAACCCTGCGATAATAAGCAGTGAATATAAAAATTTACGCAACATTGTTCTGCCTTCTCTTTTACCAATGTGAACGAAACGATAGAATATCGACATTCAATTTAGATAACAGTAGAAATTTATCATGTCGAAGCTGACCATACTACATAACCCTCGTTGCTCAAAAAGCCGCCAAACGCTGCAATTACTACTCGATAACGGTCAACAACCCAATGTTATCGAATACCTAAAAACGCCACCTAGTGCTGAAGAACTACAGGCTATTTTGTTAATGCTGAGTATGTCAGATCCTCGCTCTTTAATGCGCAAGAAAGAGCCAGAATACAAAGCGTTAAATATCGACAGCGATAATATTTCGCCTGACGAGCTGCTAACGGTTATGCATGCTTCCCCTAAACTGATAGAGCGTCCAATTGTCATTAAAGGGCCGTTAAACGATAGAGACAGCTTGGCCGCGATTGGCCGTCCTCCAGAGAATGTGCTTAAGCTACTATGAGCGACCACATTCTCGTTCTATATTACAGCCGTAACGGTGCCACAAAAGCGATGGCTAACCGTATCGCCCAAGGCATCGAGTCAAAAGGTATGCAAGCGAAATTGCGCACTGTCCCTGATATATCTGACGGCATTGAATTTAAGCAACCAAGCGTGCCTGAGGACGGAGATCTCTTTGTACAACAAGCAGATTTAAAAGCCTGTGCGGGTTTGGCCTTAGGCAGCCCTACTCGCTTTGGCAATATGGCAGCACCGCTAAAGTACTTTCTCGATAGTACGAGTAGCCAATGGTTATCCGGTGCCTTAGTCGATAAACCGGCCAGCGTGTTTACCTCAACAGGCAGTATGCATGGCGGCCAAGAAAGCACCCTACTTAGTATGATGCTCCCCTTATTGCACCATGGCATGGTGTTAGCGGGCTTACCTTATACTCACCCAGAATTACACAGCACAACAACCGGGGGCAGCCCTTATGGGGCAACGCACTACGCCCACGGAGAAAAAAGCAGCAAACTCAGTGACGATGAACGTGCACTTTGTTTTGCTCAAGGTCAACGTTTGGCAGTGATTGCCCAGAAGTTAGCGACTCAATAATAATTAAAATCAGGACACAACATGACCTTAAATACCCAGTTTTATAAACGCCTTGCTTTGGGCAGCTATTTTCTATTAATCATCTGGCTCGTGGTTTGGCATTTCTTCTTAACCATAGATAAAAATACCTCCACTTTATTTACATTACTGCTGTGGATCGTTCCCATTTTGTTGCCGATCCGGGGATTATTGACGGGCAAACCCTACACCTATGCATGGACTAATTTTATCGTGATGTATTATTTACTCCATGGGTTAACCGCAGTCTATGCTGTTGAAGGTGAACAACTCTATGCTGCGGTTGAGATACTATTGTGTGTTGGCTTGTTTACTGGTTGTAGCTTTTATGCTCGTTTGCGTGGAAGAGAGTTAGGCACAGGCATTAGAAAACTAAAAGAAGAATTATTGGAAGAAAAAGAAGCATTCGAAGCGCACAAAAACAATAAACGTTAGTTTAGGTTAAGCGCTTCTTTAACAAATGGGATGGTCAGCTTCCTTTGCTGCTGCAAAGAAAGCTGATCCAGTTTGTCTAAAGTGTTCATCAACGATGGCATATCCCGTTGCCAGTGATTAACCAAGTACACTGCCACTTTTTCTGGCATTACTAGCCCTCTTTGCTTCGCGCGGGTTAATAATGCCACGCAGCGCCCTTCATCACTTAAACTTGCTAGGGTGAAACTCACTCCCCAAGCCAAACGAGAAGCTAAATCCGCTAGTTGTAAGTTCAGCGACATTGGCCCACCATTTGCGCATGCGACCACATGACTGATACCTAGCTCTTTTACCCGATTCAATAAATCAAATACCGCAATCTGCCATGTTTGAGAGTCTTGCAACGCATCTACGTCATCTAAACAAATCAACTGGCTGTGCTCGAGTCCATCGAGTACTTCGGGGGAATATTGCTGCTTTTCTTTAAAACTTAAATATACAGCGGTGACATTAGCAGACTGGGCTTTATGGCATAACGAGTAAAGCAAGTGACTTTTGCCCACACCGTGCTCACCGCTGACAAACGTTAGCCAAGGCTGGCTTTTGGTATTCAACGTTTTATTGAGTAAGCTTTTTAGTCGATGAACCAAATGCGAATTTTCACCCACAATGAAACTGTCGAACGTTTCTGTATCACGCAAATTCACCGCTAAGGACAATTGCTTACTCATTATAGTTTCCAGAAATACTCCAAATTTTGCTTGTCGACTTCAAAGCGATTGACCGGTGAAATCCGCTTGTCTAAGCCTATTGCATCAATTAGATTTTCTACTTCACCAAGTAAGTTGAGTTCGAATCGCGCTACCTGACCTTGCTGGCTGACAAGGCTTGCCGAGCTAACAACACTCAGGCTATTGAAAAACTTAAGTATTTCACCGTATTGACTGAGACTCGTCAGATTCTTTACCGTGACGATAGTTCGCATTGCTTCAGGGTCAAAACGGCTGAAATCAATCGCGTATTTCGCCGCTAACGTGTCTGACATTGCGTTAACCAAAGCGTCAACGACTTGTGCTTGTTCAGCACCTGAAACAGTGCCTGCACTGGTGTTTCCTGCTTCTAGTAGCACCCAGTCGCCTTGCCAAATAGCAGCGCTTTGTGGCTCATCTTCACTGTTTTGCGCTTTGTAGATCCTTGCTGAGAATACATTGTCAACGCCATAGCGCTGACTCGCTTGACTTAGTTGATGTACAAAGCCGCCCCATACATCATAGATACTAATATTTTGCATGTCGTCTAAGTCTAGTAAGGGTTGCACAATTTCAACGCCTCGGCGTTTTGCGGTGTCTTGTGCTATATCAACTAACGCTTGATGACTACCTTCTGCGACAAGCTTACGGCTGCCACCGGGTTCTTTAATTGCTAGCCAAACAATGGTCTCTGGGCGACGCTTGTCCCATATGCGATAGCCTGAATCGCGTAACTGTTTGTCAACTTTGTCTTGATCGAAGTTCACTGATAAGAAAAGCTGCTCAGGAGTTTGTTCAAAACGGTATGTTCTTAAGTAACTTTTGGCTTGTTTAAGTTGTTGCTTAATTTGCGCGTCGTTCAATAACGCTGAATTACCACTGACTTTTACAAACACATCTTCAAGACCATCTCGTATTGCGGCGTTTTGGGTCGAGGTTGACTGATCAGGCACTTCGACCCTAGCACTGTATAGTCCTTCAATAACACCCGCGTAAGCAGTGGTGAAACAACATAGTGATAAGCATAATATTAGGTGCAATCGAACTAAAATAGCGACGCCTTTGATCATTTCTCAACATAACTCCACAGTAGAAAGGTTGTATTGTCATTGATTTAAGTAGAAATTTCATCATTTGTTTCACCCTAGTTTATTTCACTAACAGTAAAAAGGAGTCGATTATCTGTACCTTTTGCCATTCTGAACTGGTAAAATCTGCGCTCATTTTTGGACCCTCACCCTAAAATAGGTAATTACGTGACCGATAATAAACCCTCCTTAAGCTATAAAGATGCAGGTGTCGACATAGATGCGGGCAATGAACTTGTTGAAAGAATCAAATCAGTAAGCAAGAAAACACATCGTCCTGAAGTAAAAGGAGGTTTAGGTGGCTTCGGTGCGCTTTGCTCACTTCCAAGCAAATACAAAGAGCCGTTACTTGTATCAGGCACGGACGGCGTAGGTACAAAGCTACGCCTAGCCATGGACCTAGAGCAGCATGATGGTATCGGGATCGACTTAGTCGCCATGTGTGTTAATGATCTGATTGTGCAAGGTGCGGAGCCTTTGTTCTTCTTAGATTATTACGCAACAGGCAAATTAGACGTTGATACTGCAGCCAAGGTCGTAACAGGAATAGGCAAAGGATGTGAGTTATCTGGTTGCGCCCTAATCGGTGGCGAGACAGCAGAAATGCCGGGGATGTATCATGGTAATGACTATGATGTTGCAGGTTTCTGCGTAGGCGTTGTTGAAGCAGCCGATGTGATTGATGGAACACGTGTAAAAGCCGGTGATGCACTTATCGCTTTAGGTTCGTCTGGTCCACATTCTAATGGCTATTCGTTAGTGCGTAAAATACTTGAGGTCTCAGGAAGTGATGCTTCACAAGAGTTTGATGGCAAACCGTTATCTGAGCACTTGCTAGAGCCAACCCGCATTTACGTCAAATCTGTTCTTCACTTGCTTCAAAGCATTCAAGTGAATGCCATCACACATATTACTGGTGGTGGATTCTGGGAAAATATTCCTCGCGTGTTGCCCCAAGGTACCAAAGCCGTTATCGACGAAAGTAGTTGGCAGTGGCCGAGCATATTTAACTGGTTGCAAGATAATGGCAACGTTACCACCCATGAAATGTATCGCACATTTAACTGTGGTGTAGGCTTAATCATCGCGCTTGAAGCAGATAAAGCTGACCAAGCCATTGAGATATTAAAGGGCCAAGGCGAAAATGTGTGGAAAATTGGTCAAATCGAAACCAGTGATGATAGCAATCAGGTCGAGATTAAATAGTGTCAGATAATTCCGCTATGGCAAAAATTGTGGTGTTGATATCCGGCAACGGTTCAAACCTACAAGCATTAATCGATGATATAGCAGAACAGAAAATAGCGGCACAAATTGTTGCCGTTATTTCTAATAAAGCCGATGCCTTTGGCTTAGAGCGTGCAGCGCAGGCAAACATCCCTCGCCATGTCATTAGTCACAAAGATTATTCATCTCGAGAAGAATATGACGCCCAGCTACATAGCACCATTGCAGGTTTTTCACCTGATTTGGTTGTATTAGCTGGATTCATGCGCATATTAACCCCTTGGTTTGTTGAGCAATTTACGGGTAAGATGTTAAACATTCATCCTTCTTTACTGCCTAAATATAAAGGTTTAGATACGCATCAACGAGCCATAGATGCCATGGATGAAGAACACGGCGCTTCGGTACACTTTGTTACCCCTGAGCTCGACGGCGGGCCGGTTGTGTTGCAATCTAAAGTACCTGTTTTTGCCGATGAAACAGCCTCACAACTTGCCTCTAAAGTGCAAGAACAAGAGCGCCAAATGTATCCGTTAGTGGTTCGCTGGTTCTGCCAAAAGCGATTACTAATGCTTAATAATAAGGCTTATTTAGATGGAAACGAAATACCAATCACAGGTTATGCAGCTGATTAACAAACCTTTGCTTTTAGGTTTGTTTTTTATGCTGGGCTCAGTGGCCCAGGCCTCTGCTTTACCTACATTTGATGCCGAATACACTGCCTATCGTTACGGTAAAAAGCTGGGCTATGCGCTACTGAGCGTGGAAAATGTCGACAAAGATACTTATCGCATGGAGTATCACTCTAAAGTGTCTTTGTTCTTTTTATCCGATAAGCGTACTGAAATCAGTGATTTTGCTTACGTCGACGATAAGATTGTGCCGCAAAACTATCGCTTTAGTCGCACAGGTACTGGCAGCAATAAGAGTATCAAAGTTGTTTTTGACGCTAGCAAAGACAAAATATTTATTGATAAAGAACCAGCCATTGATTGGCAAGATCAGTTTGATAACCAGCTTTATCGCTTAGATCTTCAACAGAAGCTTGCTCAAGGCCAGAAAGAATTTAATTATCACGTAATAAATTATCGTGGCCAAGAGCGTGATTACCACCTAAAAGTGATGGGCACTGAACAGCTAACCCTACCCTATGGCATGCTTGAAGGAATAAAAGTAGAAATTGTTCGTCAAAACTCGACGAGAGAAACCTTTGCCTGGTTCTCGCCTCAACTTAATTATCAATTAGTCCGCTTACAGCAGTTTAAAGACGATAAAGAACAAGGCGATATTCAGCTTAAAACCTTTACAGCCACACAATAGTTAACACATTATGCAGTGACTCATCCACGTCACTGCATAAATATCGCCCCATCTAAATATTCATCCCCCTAGTCAGTCATTGTGCCCATAACCTTGCTAGATAATTAACCATTTAGCTAAAACATTAACCAAATAGTGACAATTGGCGTAAGCTAAAGCTTGATATTGTGTTGGCAAAATACTACTCTGACACTCTGGTCTGACCTCTATATCTGGAGTCTTTATGCAAACGTTATTATGGACACTTATTATTATCGCTACCCTTGGGGCGGCGAGCTATTTTAGAATGAAACTTATGAATGCGACGATCGCTGTCGCTATCGCGATGCTGCTTGGCAGTATTTTTGGCCCTGTAGGTGGCATTGCATGGCTAGTATTTTTAATCATTGCCATTCCATTGAACGTGGAATCATTGCGTAAAAAATACCTCACGGCCCCGATTTTAGATACCTATAAAAAGATCATGCCTGAAATGTCGAGCACAGAGCGAGACGCTATTGACGCCGGCACAGTATGGTGGGATGGAGAAATATTTAGCGGTAATCCTAATTGGCAAGCCCTACATAGTATCCCGCAGGCACGTTTATCTGCTGAAGAACGAGAGTTCTTAGACGGACCTGTTGCCCAAGTTTGTCAAATGGTGAACGACTGGGATATTACCCACAAAGACACAGACTTAACGCCTGAAGTTTGGCAGTTCCTCAAAGACAATAAATTTTTCGCGATGATCATCAAAAAGCAATACGGCGGCTTAGAGTTCTCTGCCTACGCCCAATCTCGCGTTTTGCAAAAACTTTCAGGGGTCAGCGCGGTGTTGTCCACTACTGTTGGTGTACCTAACTCCTTAGGACCAGGCGAGTTATTGCAGCACTATGGAACCAAAGAGCAACAAGATCACTATTTACCCCGCTTAGCGACAGGTGAAGAAATTCCTTGCTTCGCACTAACTGGGCCTGAGGCTGGCTCAGATGCAGGTTCACTGCCTGACAGCGGTATTGTGTGTAAAGGTGAATGGGAAGGTAAAGAAGTCATTGGATTACGCCTAACATTTGATAAACGTTATATCACCCTTGCTCCTGTTGCGACTGTGATTGGTTTAGCTTTTAAAATGTACGATCCTGACGGCCTTGTCGGTGACAAGGAAGATATCGGTATTACCTGTGCGTTATTACCTCGCGATACCAAAGGCATGGAAATTGGCAATCGTCACTTTCCTCTTAACGTGCCGTTTCAAAATGGCCCCATTCGCGGAACGGATATTTTTGTCCCTCTTGATTTTATTATTGGTGGCGTGGAAATGGCTGGTCAAGGCTGGCGCATGCTGGTTGAATGTTTGTCTGTGGGGCGCTGTATTACCCTGCCTTCAGCATCAGCAGGCGGCGCAAAAAGTATTGCCCTAGCAACCGGTGCTTACGCTCGTATTCGCCGTCAATTCAAAATGCCTGTTGGTAAAATGGAAGGCGTTGAAGAAATGTTAGCCAGCATAGGCGGTAACGCTTATTTGATGGATGCCGTAACGAGCCTAACAACTAAAGCGGTTGATTTAGGCGAGAAGCCGTCGGTTGTTTCTGCCATTTGTAAATATCACCTAACGGAAAAAATGCGTCAATTAGTTAATGACGCAATGGACGTGCACGGTGGTAAAGGCGTCATGCTTGGGCCAAATAATTATCTGGGCCGTGGTTACCAAGGCGCTCCCATCGCCATCACAGTGGAAGGCGCGAACATTCTCACCCGCAACATGATGATTTATGGTCAAGGCGCTATGCGCAGCCATCCTTTCGTCCTTAAAGAGCTTTATGCCGCAAGTAACGAAGATAAAGAACAAGGCTTGAATGACTTCGATGATGCAGTATTCGGGCATATCGGTTTTGCGATCAGCAATACGTTTAGAAGTATCTGGTTCTCGTTAACCGGTGCTCGTTTAGCGGGTGCGCCATTTGATGATGAAACCGCTGTTTATTATCGTTCGTTACAGCGCTTTAGCAGTAACTTGGCGTTATTATCTGACGTTTCTATGGCTGTGCTTGGCGGAGAGTTAAAGCGTCGTGAGCGTATCTCAGCGCGTTTAGGCGATGTATTAAGCTATATTTATTTAGCGTCAGCTGTCCTCAAGCGCTATGACGATCAAGGTCGTTTAAAAGAAGATTTGCCGCTAGTACATTGGGCCATGCAAGACTGCCTGTTTAAGCTAGAAACCGCACTGACCGAGTTGTTTGAGAATTTCCCATCGAAAGTCATGGGCGTCATGCTAAAAGCGATCATTATGCCGTTTGGTCGTTCTTACCAGCGTCCTTCAGACAAAATAGAGCATAAAATTGCCTCTATCTTACAAAGTCATAATGGCTCACGTACCCGTTTAGGTGAAGGCCAGCACTTTGGTGAGCAAGACTGTTTAATGGGTGATTTAGAGCAAACCTTAAAAGATGTGCTTGCTAGCGAGCCGGTCTTTGACAAGGTTTGTAAGGCTGCAAAACAGCGCTATCCATTTACCGGACTTGATGCAATTGCCCAAAAAGGCTTAGAACTTGAGGTCATCACCGAGCAAGAAGCAGAGTTACTTAAGCGTACAGAAGCGGGCCGCTTACGGACGATTAACGTTGACGATTTTGACCCTAAAGAGCTAATCGCCAATACTCAGGCTGCAAAGCCTAAGCGTCGCTCAGCGAAGACCACTGAAGCTGCGTAACATACACTCCCACCGTGAGTAACGGTGGTATAAAACTAAAATACCGCTTTTCATAAAGCGGTATTTTTTTGTTTGGTGTTTGGTGTTTGGTGTTTTTATACATATTTCAGGCATAAAAAATCCGCAGCATAGTATGCTATGCAGCGGATTAATTGCTAAAACGAACTGGTTTACTCAGTTGGTTTCGTATTTTCTACACGGCTTTTGAGTTTTTGACCCGGTCGAAACGTAACAACGCGTCTCGCCTTAATAGGGATATCTTCACCCGTTTTAGGGTTACGCCCTGGTCGTTCACTCTTTTGTCGTAAATCAAAGTTACCAAAACCAGATAGCTTAACTTGCTCACCTGATTCCAATGCCTCACGGACTTCTTCGAAAAATGCTTCAACAAGATCTTTGGCATCTCTCTTGTTCATACCTAACTTTTCAAATAAATGTTCCGCCATTTCGGCTTTGGTTAACGCCATATCCGTCAATCCCTCAATGTAGCCCCAAATTTCTCTGACAACTTAGTCAGAATACCATCGACCACGGCTTGAATTTCAGCTTCTTCAAGCGTTCTCGCCATGTCTTGCAAAGTCAATGAAATAGCCAAACTCTTAAATCCTGGCTCGATGCCTTTACCTCGATAGATGTCGAACAAGTTTAGGCCAACTAGTTGATTTGCGCCAAATTTTTGGATGCAATCTAAAATTTCACCAACAACTTTATCATCGTCTACAACGATTGCAATGTCACGTCGATTTGCAGGAAATTTCGAAATTTCTTTAGCTTCAGGGAGTTTTTTGACCCCAAAAGCAGCAATTTCAAGCTCAAATACGAAAACGCGCCCATTTAAGCCTAATAATTTTTCGAATTTCGGATGCACTGCACCCAAGACACCAATAAAGGTATCACCGCGATAAATCGCTGCGCTTTGGCCCGGATGTAAAGCACTGTGCTGTGCTGCCTCAAAACGGAATGTATCGATTGGGGCCACTTGACTAAGCAATGCTTCAACATCTGCTTTGGCGTCGAAAAAGTCGACTGCTTTATCAGTACGATCCCAGTTGGCCTCATGCAAATTGCCGGCAATAACGCCAGAGAATACCGATTCTTGACGTACGCCCATTTTCTCAGAGGCATCAGGAATAAAACGTAAACCGGACTCAAACAAACGTACACGCGACTGTTGACGCTTTTGATTGTAAGAAACCGCTTGCAACAATCCAGTCCAGGCGCTAACTCGCATGGCAGACATATCTGATGAGATAGGATGTGGCAATACGATGGCGTCAATCTCAGGATACAACTGGCTCTGCACTTTAGGATCAACAAACGAATAGGTAATCGCTTCTTGATAATCGCGATTAACAAGCGCCAGTTTAAGATCATTCACCTCTAGTGCTTGCTCTTTACGCCCTGACATTTTCAATTCAGCGCTTGGTGCCACATTAGGAATGTTATTGTAACCGTATACTCGCGCTATCTCTTCGATGAGGTCTTCTTCAATCGAAATATCGAATCTATACGCGGGCACGCTCACCTGCCATTGTCCATCAGACTCACTTGCATTTAAGCCTAAACGGGTCAGGATATCCCCTACTACGCTAGCTTCAATCTCAATACCCAACACTCGCGACAAACGTGCAGCGCGAAGCACCACGTCTTTTACCGGTGGGATGTATTGCTCATCAGTTGCTTCAACGATAGGTCCCGCCTCACCGCCTACGATATCGAGTAGCAACGCGGTTGCTCGTTCCATCGCTTGGCGCTGCATCTGAGGATCAACACCTCGCTCGTAGCGATGTGAAGCATCTGTGTGTAAGCCGTATTGACGGGCCTTACCCATGATTGCATCCGGTGCAAAGAATGCACTTTCTAAAAAGATATTTTGACTGGTGGAAGTGACGCCTGACGCCAACCCTCCAAAAATACCTGCCATAGCAAGGGCTTTTTCTTGATCCGCAATCACTAAAGTATTGTCTTTTAGCTTTATCTTGGTCTCATCAAGTAAAACTAATTCTTCGTCTTGCTCGGCCATTCTCACAACGATATCGCCCGCTAAGGTGTCGTTATCAAACGCATGCATTGGGTGCCCAAGCTCTAACAACACAAAGTTAGTCACATCAACTACGGCATCAATGCTGCGTACACCACTGCGACGTAACTTTTCTTGCAACCACATAGGTGAAGGAGCATTAGCATTTATGTTTTTAATGACGCGCCCTAAGTACCGCGGACAAGCTTGCGGTGCAGCGAGTGAAATCCCGCGTTTATCAGTAATTTCGGTTGCCACTTCTGGGTAAACAGGCATATCCACGTTGCTTTGATTCAATACGCCGACTTCACGTGCTAGACCACGCATGCCGAGGCAATCAGCGCGGTTTGGCGTTAAATCAACTTCAATCGTGACATCGTCTAACTGTAAATATTCTCGTATATCTTGACCCACAGGGGCGTCAGCCGGTAGCTCGACGATACCATCATGATCATCAGAGATACCTAACTCAGAAAAACTACACAACATGCCGAATGAAGGCTGCCCGCGCAATTTCGCTTTTTTGATTTTAAAATTACCTGGTAACACTGCGCCGACTTTAGCGACCGCAACTTTAAGCCCTTGACGACAATTTGGCGCGCCGCAAACGATATCAATTAACTCTTCATCGCCTACATTGATTTTTGTTACACGCAGCTTATCTGCATCTGGATGTTGGCCGCACTCCACCACTTCACCCACAACGACGCCACTAAACTCACCAGCAACCGGTTCTACACCGTCAACTTCAAGGCCAGCCATAGTAATTTGATCTGCAAGCTGCTCTGTAGAGATATCAGGGTTCACCCACTCTCTTAGCCACTTTTCACTGAATTTCATACTTTCTCGCCCTTACTTAAACTGCTTTAGAAAACGAAGGTCGTTTTCGAAAAATGCGCGTAAATCATTTACGCCGTAACGCAACATGGTGAGTCGCTCAACCCCCATGCCAAAGGCAAAGCCAGTGTAGACTTCAGGGTCAATATTCACAGCGCGTAAAACATTTGGGTGCACCATGCCGCAACCTAGTACTTCAAGCCACTTACCGTTTTTTCCCATCACATCTACTTCAGCTGAAGGCTCGGTAAAGGGAAAATAAGAAGGGCGGAAACGCACCTGTAAATCGGCTTCAAAGAAGTTATTTAGAAAATCGTGAAGAATGCCTTTAAGCTGAGTAAAGCTCACATTCTTATCTACCATCAAACCTTCTACTTGGTGGAACATTGGCGTATGCGTTTGGTCGTAATCGTTACGGTAAACGCGACCAGGTGAAATGATACGCAATGGCGGCTGCTCTGCTTCCATGGTGCGTATTTGCACACCAGACGTTTGCGTTCTTAGCATCACATCAGGGTTAAAATAAAAGGTATCGTGATCAGCACGAGCCGGATGATTAGCAGGAATATTTAACGCATCAAAGTTGTGAAAACCATCTTCAATTTCAGGGCCGGTTTTAACACTAAAACCCAACTCAGCAAAAAAGCTTTCAATACGATTAATGGTGCGCGTTACCGGGTGTAACCCGCCTACTTCGGTCGAGCGACCAGGCAAAGAAACATCAATTGACTCATCAGCCAGCTTTCTGTTCATCTCTTGCTCACGAAGGAGTTCGCCTCGCTGATGAATAAGCTGCTGAATTTGCTGTTTTGCCTGATTTATCTTTTGACCCGCAGCAGGACGCTCTTCATTCGACAATTTGCCCAAGCCTTTGAGCAATTCAGTCATGCGGCCTTTTTTGCCCATGAAGTCTACGCGAACCGCATCAAGCGTGCTGGCATCTTGGGCGACGTTGATTTGCGTTTCTGCCTCTTTGATTATGGCATCAAGATCCATAGTTTCCTCGAATTGGATTAAATATTGAGTCACTGACCATAGATCTAAAAAGCATGGCTGGACATTTAAAAAGAACCCGCAATTCTACACGATAGCGACACGGTCAGGCTAGATGCAATTACTGGAAAGTACGGATATTAAACAGATTTTCTTCCAAATGCGGAAAACATCAAGGGTGAAACTAAAAGTAAATTCGTGGGAAAACGGTTTGCGTGTAGTAAAAGGTATAAAGAAAAATCGAATGCAAAAAAAAACGGCGAGCATCCGGCTCGCCGTTCTTCGAAAGAACTTAAACTTAATTGTTAATTAATTAAGCTAATGCACCTTTAGCAGCATCTACTAATGCGCTAAATGCGTTTTTGTCATGTACTGCGATATCAGCCAAAATCTTACGATCGATTTCAACAGATGCCTTCTTAAGACCGTTAATGAAACGGCTGTAAGACATACCATTTTGACGAGCCGCAGCATTGATACGTGCAATCCACAATTGACGGAATTGACGTTTCTTCTGACGACGGTCACGGTAAGCGTATTGACCAGCTTTTGTTACTGCTTGAACAGCAACGCGGTAAACTCGACTACGAGCTCCGTAATAACCTTTGGCTTGCTTTAGTACCTTTTTGTGACGGGCACGTGCCACAACACCACGTTTTACTCTTGCCATATTCTAAATCCTCTCTTAAACGTAAGGTAACATGCGTTGAATCAACGCTGTGTCAGCTACATGGGCCAATTTCTTGCCACGAAGGTGACGTTTACGCTTAGAGCTCTTTTTAGTCAAAATATGACGCAAGTGAGACTGCTTGCTTTTGAAACGACCTGAAGCGGTTTTTCTAAAACGCTTGGCAGCTCCACGGTTTGTTTTCATTTTAGGCATTGCTAAAACTCCGCATTGTTAATGACTTAACTGCTTTGCAGAAACAGAAAGTCGTAGTTACATAGTGTGTAATAAGGTGAGCTAGGGTGCAGTTCCCTGACTACTTGTAGACCTTAATTACTTCTTAATTGGGGCGAGCACCATGATCATCTGACGACCTTCAACCCGATTGGGGAAAGATTCGCAGTTAGCAATGTCTTCTAAATCGCCTTTAACACGATTAAGTAGATCAATACCGATATCTTGATGAGCCATTTCACGGCCGCGGAAGCGGATCGTTACTTTAGCCTTATCACCACCTTCTAGAAAGCGACGCAGGTTGCGCAGTTTTACCTGGTAATCGCCTTCATCAGTGCCAGGGCGAAATTTAATCTCCTTGACCTGAATTTGCTTTTGTTTCTTCTTTTGCTCTTTCTGAGCTTTACTCTTTTCGAAGATGAATTTTCCGTAATCCATTACCTTACATACAGGCGGTTCTGCATTAGGGCTAATTTCAACCAAATCTAAATTAGATTGCTCAGCCGTCTCGAGAGCTTCTGTGATTGATACAACGCCAATCTGCTCCCCATCCTTTCCAACCAAACGAACTTCATTTACTGTAATTTCTTCGTTAATACGAGCTTTGCCCGAATCTTTAGCCTTAATGTTAGCGCCTTTAATATGTTATTCCTCCACGAAATTTACTGAATTTGTTTGCTTTTGATCTGTTCACAAGCCAATTCAATGAAAGCATCGACCGACATCTTACCAAGATCATCGCCTTTGCGTGAACGTACTGCTATTTCGCCAGCTTCAATTTCTTTATCACCAACTACAAGCAAATACGGGACACGCCTAAGCGTGTGCTCGCGGATTTTAAAGCCTATCTTCTCATTTCTCAAGTCTGACTTGGCTCTAATTCCAATTTCTTTTAGTTTTTTCACTACTTTTTGCGCATATTCGCTCTGATTGTCAGTAATATTCATCACAACTGCTTGAGTCGGTGCTAACCAAAGTGGGAAGAAACCTGAATACTCTTCTATCAAAATACCAATAAAGCGCTCAAGTGAACCTAAAATTGCTCGGTGGATCATAACCGGTACTTTGCGTTCGCCATCTTCAGCAACATAGGTTGAACCTAAACGACCAGGCATTGAAAAGTCCAACTGAACCGTGCCGCACTGCCATGCTCTGTCTAAACAGTCATGCAAAGTAAATTCGATTTTCGGGCCATAAAACGCCCCTTCACCTGGCAGGTATTGAAAATCAATCCCTTTTGAGGTCAGTGCTTCTGCTAATTCTTTTTCTGCTTTATCCCATACTTCATCACTGCCCACGCGTTTTTCAGGACGAGTAGAGAGTTTTACAGAAATATTTTCAAAGCCGAATATCTTGTAGATTTCGTAAACTGAATCAATACACCCACCTACTTCGGCCAAGATTTGATCGTCAGTACAGAATATATGCGCATCATCTTGAGTAAATCCGCGCACACGCATCAAGCCATGTAATGCACCAGATGGCTCGTTTCGGTGACAACAACCAAACTCGGCCATACGCAGCGGCAAATCACGGTATGACTTAAGCCCCTGGTTGAATATTTGAACATGACCAGGGCAATTCATTGGCTTGACAGCATATTCACGTTTTTCCGATGTGGTGGTGAACATGTTTTCAGCGTATTTATCCCAGTGTCCCGACTTCTCCCATAATGAGCGGTCCATCATTAGTGGGGCTTTTACTTCTTGGTATTCGTATTCACGTAACTTGCTACGCACGAATTTTTCAAGTTCAGTGTATATGCTCCAGCCATCGTTGTGCCAAAACACCATGCCAGGTGCTTCTTCTTGCCAATGGAACAAATCAAGCGCTTTACCAATTTTACGATGGTCACGCTTTTCTGCTTCTTCTAAACGATTTAAATAGGCTTTAAGTTGCTTCTTATCAGCCCAAGCAGTGCCGTATATACGCTGCAACATTTTGTTGTCGCTGTCACCACGCCAATAAGCCCCTGCCACCTTCATTAATTTAAAGTGTTGGCAGAAACGCATATTAGGTACATGAGGGCCGCGGCACATGTCCACGTATTCTTCGTGATGATATAAACCTGGAGTTGCGTCTTTAGGGATGTTCTCGTCTAGGATTTGAAGTTTATATTCTTCACCGCGTGCTTCGAATGTATCTCTAGCCTCTTGCCAGCTAACGACTTTCTTCACCACGTTATAATTAGTTTTAGCCAATTCAAGCATGCGTTTTTCTAGCTTGACTAAGTCTTCATCGTTAATGGAATGTTCCATATCGATGTCATAGTAAAAGCCGTTATCAATCGTAGGACCAATCGCCATTTTTACGTCCGGCCATAATTGCTTAATTGCATGACCGATTAAATGCGCACATGAGTGACGAATAATTTCTAATCCGTCTTCGTCTTTAGCAGTGATAATCTGCAATTGTGCGTCGTTTTCAATCAGGTCACACGCATCAACGCGCACACCGTCTACTTTTCCAGCAATGGTAGCTTTCGCTAAACCTGGTCCAATATCATTGGCTACATCAAGTACTGAAACTGCGTTGTCGAATTGGCGTTGACTGCCGTCGGGAAGTGTAATTATAGGCATAGTAATCCTTGTGCAGTGGTGACACCTACCAAGCGCCACATGCAAAATGTGTGTTGCGAATACTTCGCGGAAAATAAAAAAACACCTCTTATAGGTGTTATGTTGGCTGTTCTGTTACGATCAAAACAGGGCCGTGATTATAACGAAATTTGTGCAAACTATGCAATCGTCATTCAGATACTATCTATTAGGGACCATTTTGTGCGCAGGGTACAGCATTAACGGATGGTCGAGCATCAGTGAATCGTCCAGCATCAGTGAATCGCCCAGCCAAATCGCTAACGCTCAACATACTTTGAATAAACCAGCAGAATGGGAATTGGCGTCTGAAACAAAGAATGTGGCTATCTACAAGCGCATCACAACAACAGGCTACATAGAAGTACGCGGTGTTACACAGGTGCGAAATACCCCAGAGGCATTTACGGCTTTATTAGCGCAAACAGCCTTAGCGCCCAAATGGATCGCAAATAATCAAGAAGTGACCGTATTATCCTCACAGCAAAATACGCGCGTAGTTCACAGTAAATTTAATGCACCTTGGCCCCTCAAGAACAGGGATATGGTGACCAAATCGACTACCTACTATAAAGACAATACCTTATATATAGATATTATTGATGCCAGCACGCACTATGCAGAATCAGCAGGTTTTGTGCGTATTCGCGATGTAAGCGGTCAATGGGTACTATCTTCAGCTGGTAACGGCGTGACTATTATTGAGTATCGCGGCCAAGCCAACCCAGGGGGAAATATTCCAATCTGGTTAGCCAATCGTACGTTGATGTCATCCATGAGTGAAACGTTTGAAAATATTGTGTATCAGCTGGATAATCCTCCTCAAACAACACAAGATTAATCTGCTTATACATTGGTACAGTTAATACTCTGATAAAGCACATAAATTGGATAAACCAATTTTAAATATTCGAAGTACAACTATTCGAAGTACAACTATTCGAAGCACGACAAATTCATCGGCTTATAAAAATAGCCACACGTTTTGAATCAAAAATATCGATTTACACACATTACGGAGCTTTATGACAGCCAAAGTCGCTTTTATTACAGGCAGTGCCAAACGCATTGGCGCAGTCACCGCAAACTATTTACATGATAAAGGGTTTAATATTGTGTTGCATTGTCATCACTCTATTGAAGAAGCTGAGTCACTGCTTGTGACGCTGAACAGTCGACGCGAAAACTCTGCGCGATTAGTGGTCGCCGATGTGCGAGAAATCGACACCTTGGCTATGCTAGCCGAGCAAGTCGTGGCGGCATTTGGCCGCTTAGACGTGCTCGTCAACAATGCGTCTTCGTTTTATCCAACGCCTGTAGGTAGCATTACGCAAACCCAATGGCAGGATCTATTTGGTAGTAATGTACAAGCCCCCTTGTTCTTATCACAACATTTGCTACCAAGTTTAACCGCAGCGAATGGTGCGATCATTAATATGGTTGATATTCATGCCGAAAGGCCTCTTCAACAGCACACTGTGTACAGTATGGCAAAAGCGGCGCTGGTAACGATGACGAAATCATTAGCCATTGAACTAGCACCGGAAATTCGAGTAAACGGCGTCGCTCCTGGTGCTATATTGTGGCCAGAGCAAGCACTTGATGCTGCCGACAAAGAGCAGGTGTTACAACAGATACCCGCTAAATCCCTCGGGACCCCTGAAGATATTGCGCAAGCTATCCACTATTTGTGTGAAGCGCGGTATGTCACTGGGCACATTATTTCAGTTGACGGTGGGCGCAGTGTGGTATCGAGTCACAAAGTGTAGCCACAAGAGATGAGTCAGATTCAACCTACTCGGATAGTATTCAGACGCTTTCTGGTCCCTGTTATTATGCTTCTTGTCGTAACGGGGTGCGAGCGCAATCAAGTGACTGATACACTCAGCGACTACCAACAGCGCATGGCCAATGTACTGGACACATCATTTGATGCAGCGATGACATCATCATCAGCGCCTTTAGTCACCTTGCACTACCCTAACAAGCGAGAATTAACAAACCGCATCAAGTCTACCCAACTTGACGTTAAAGCGTTTTATTCGCTGAAACAATGTGATTTAAATGTACTGATAGCCCAGCGCAATACACCGCTTGGGCGCACCCAGTTACCTTCAGTTCGTTATATCTATGAAAGAGAAGTATTAGCATCACTATCAAGGTGTAAAACCTTGATGCCACAGCACAGTGAATTATTGGATAAGTGGCTCGAATATAAACAGCTTACCTTGCCTTTGGTTTGGGCAAACCTTGTTCAGACCAGTGACGAAACAATCAATGCATTTAGTAGCAATAGTGATTTTTTTGTCTCTGCTACCCCTACCCAACTGCATGAAACACAAAGCGCTCTGAGCTATTTACTCGCCTTAAATGATAGCGATAACAGCCTAGCCAATAGCAGTGCGCTAGAATCAAACTTAGATTTACTCTCCAAAGCCCACCTACCCGCCAGAACATGGCGAACGCAGGCGGTATTGCAAAATGAATTAAATAAAACGACTCAGTGGTTAAAAAAGCAAAATTTGCATGCCCTATGTCCAGATGGTAAAGCGAGCCAGAAAATTAAATATCTTAAAAATGTGTTCACATTGTTTTTTATTGAAAAAATCCAGCCAATCGGTAGTGAATTAAACCGAGTACATTACGCCTTAATGCCTTTTTACTCTGCACTTAGTCAACACCCGAGATTGGCCTCGCCGTTTCGTCAGTACATCAACACCCATGGTAACGACGGCTTTGACGGCTACCAAAACGCGATAAAAAACCATGTGCAGTTTTGGCAAACCTTATTTAAACACTGTGGCATTTCGCCGCGCGCAAATTAGCACCAGATCGCGGAGATAGGCGTCGCTTCACCTGAGTAATGCGTGGCTATTTGCGCCTGTAATAGCTCCGCACAGGCTGTGGCATCGGTTAATGCATTGTGCTGGCGATAGTATGGTAAATGATATCGCGAGCGGCAATCCGTTAACCGAATCGAGGGTGTTTTTTGCCCCAACAAACTGCGTAAAAAGGTACGCTTAAAGGTGCGTGAAAAACGTGCCTCTAAGGACATGGTATCAATACACGGAAACACAATTTCTTCGCCAATATACTGCTTCATGGCTGAATTCAAAAAACGGCTTTCGATATCTTTATGGTGAGCCACAACCACTTTGCCTTGCAAGTGTTCTAGCAATTCATCTAACACCCGATTAAATGTTGGTGCATCGGCTACATCCGAATGAGTAATACCATGGATCACCACCGATTTACTTTTCAATTCAGTATCGGGTTTGATGATCCAGTGCTGCGCTTGGGCACAGCGTATCCGCTGGGTAGTCATGGCGACTAAACCAATACTGACGATACTGTCTGTTTTTGGGTTTAAACCTGTGGTTTCAAAATCTAGCGCCACCAGTGGAGCCTCGCAGAGCGGCGTATCCCCACTGACGGCTCCTTGGGCATAAAAACGCTTAAGCGCTGGATAGCGAGCGCTTTTTTGCCGCTTTGCATACTCAGCTCCCCAGTCAGTCCCCTTGCCTAAGCGCCGCAGATCGGGTTTATCTTGCAGGGTACTTTTATCTAGATAAAACATAACGTGCTTTGCCCCATTACAAATGTCGTCCGGGTTGGTAGCGATACTTCATGTACTTTTGGGCATCACTGAGTATTTGAAAGGCATCTCGCAGGTTTTTCCGTTCAAAGTCAGATAAATACTCTGGCTCAATATCGTTGTCCGGCACGCGATTCATCTCTAAGTCAAACGCTTGATGGCGAATACGCACCATAGCAATAAACTCCAGCGCATCACGTAAATCAGCGCCGCGACCAGGAGGGAGTATTTTGGCATCGATAACATCGTTTAACCGAGAAAAACTGTTGCGCCCTTTGGCACCAACTGACAACGCATGCACCCGAATTAAATCAGCAATGGGCGCTGTGCCTCGTCGCTTCATATTAATCGAATTGGTTTGTCTGCCGTCGGTTTCCATCACAAAGTCTTTAAAAAAGCCCAAAGGCGGGGTGCGCAGTAACGCGTTTCTCGCCATACAGGCTAAAAAACGAGAGTTTTTATGGGCTTTTTGACGAATTAGCCTATTGAGCTTTTCTGCCCATACTTTTTTGCCCCACACACCATCTAAGTCAAAAAATATCGCGCTATTAAGTAAGGTTTCTGGCGTTGGCTTTTCAATCCACTGAGTAAAGTACTGTTCCCACACGTTTAGAGGTTGGCGCCACTTTTTGTTGGTCGCCATTATGCCTCCTTTACAATAGGTATAACCGCAGCGGTCTAACCCATCGCAGACAAAGTTAGCCAATTTACTAAAATACTCGTCATGCACTTTGGGTTCAAAGCGATTATCCAACACAAGGGCATTGTCTTGGTCTGTGACGATGAGCTGTTCGTCTCTGGCCATTGAGCCAAGCGCGAGAAAACAGTATGGGATCGGTGGCGGGCCAAATGCCTCCTCAGCGAGTTCAAGCAAGCGTTGTTTGAAGCTGCGCCCAATAACGGCCATCGCACTACCGATCATTTGTGAGTTTGCGTCTTCATCTACCATGCGTGAAAAGCATGCATGTACTTCTTCTTTAAGTGTTGCAAGCTCGTCGACGTTTTGAGCACTGAATATGCTTTTCACCACAAATAAACTATTTTGCGATTCATAACGCAGAATATCTTGATGACTAATTAAGCCAATAGGACGCGAATTTTTAAGCACAGGCAAATGCATGACTTTATGCTTAAGCATTAACATCATCGCTTCGAACACGTACTGATTACTTTGTACCGTGTTAAGCTGGGAGGTCATGATATCGGTGACAGGCGTAGACAAATCAAGGCCTTGGGCCACAAGTCGACTGCGAATATCGACATCAGTAACGATACCAATAACGGGCTCATCATCCGTTTCATCATCGTTGTTTTCAGTCGATACTTGATTGTTCGGCACTTGCTCATTAGAAATCAATACCGAAGAAACACCTTCCTCGGTCATGCGTAACGCCGCTTCTTGAACGCTGGTGTTCGGCGGTAAAATCAAAGGGAGCTGCCCAATAAGCTTTTCCACCTTTGCTGTTAACAGTGAATCATTGTCTTTTTTATCTGGGCTTGGGTCACGCAATCGGCTGCGATCTTCTACTTCAACATAATCAGCAAACTGCTCATCATTATCAAAAAGATGATTAAAGGTGTCTGCATCAATTAAGTACACCAAGGTATCTTCCAGCGCCACAACAGGAAAACGCACAGGGCGATTACGCATTAAGCCTAGTTCGCCAAAAAAATTGCCTTCTCCGAGTCGGTTATACAGCTCACCGTCGCGACGAAATACCTCCACCGCACCGCTTCTGATTACAAACCAATGCTGGTTATCTTGACCAAACGTGAGTATCGGTGAACCTGCTTTGAAATAGGCTATTTCAACTCTTGAGGCAAGATGAGAGAGCTCTTGCTGAGGTATATCTGAGAAGGGTTTGTGACGTTGAAAAAAGTCAGTGACTTCAACTTGTTCGATAGCCATATAGCAGCAGTCCATATAAGAGGGAAACATTGCATGACACTAAGCTCACGCAAATACTATTAGTTCATACTTGAGCTTAAAAATAGAAAATCCAGCCCTAAGGCTGGATTTTTTTAAACCAAATACATTATCTATCTTGGTTCAGACATTAATCCTTTGACCATAGAAAATGCCGCTATCAACAGCACAATGGTAAAAGGAAACCCTGTAGAGACCGCCATAGCTTGCAGGGCTATTAAGCCGCCACCTAATATCAACGACACAGCAACGAGCCCTTCAAATACACACCAAAATACACGTTGTGGTGTAGGAGCTTCTACCTTGCCGCCAGCTGAAATGACATCAATAACCAGTGAGCCCGAGTCGGAAGAGGTAACGAAAAAGACAATAACCAACACGATCGCAATGAAAGACGTAATACTGGCTAGAGGCAAGCCATTAAGCACAGCAAACAATTGTAAAGGTAGTTCTGCGTTTACAGCAGTTTGATAACCGTCTGCAACGACTTGTTGTATTGCTGTACCACCAAATACTGTCATCCAGAAAACACAGGCCACAGAAGGCACTAGCAAGACCGAAATAATAAACTCTCTAACGGTACGACCACGAGATACGCGAGCGATAAACATACCCACGAACGGACTCCAGGAAATCCACCAAGCCCAATAAAAGGCAGTCCAACCAGTTGCAAAACCAGTGTCTTCACGGCCAACTGGGTTAGCTAATTGTGGCAAGTAACGGAAGTACGACACGATATTATCGAAAAAGCCGGTCAATATAGCAATGGTAGGCCCAACTACGAGCACGAAGAACACCAATAACACAGCTAATATCATGTTGATTTCAGACAGTTTTTTAACACCTGCATCTAGACCTGCCACCACAGAAAACAAGGCTAAACCTGTAATGCCGAGTACTAGCAAGATTTCAGTGGTTTCACCTAAAGGCAAACCAAACACTGAATGTAGACCCGATGCAGCTTGCGACGCACCTAGTCCCAACGACGTAGCTAAGCCAAACAAGGTTGCTAAAATAGCTAAAATATCAATGATATGCCCCGGCCATCCCCATACTCGCTCACCTAAAATAGGATAGAAAACAGAACGAATCGTTAACGGTAAGCCTTTGTTGAATGAGAACAACGCTAAACCTAGCGCCATAATGGCGTAAATAGCCCAAGGGTGAAGCGCCCAGTGATAAATGGTTGCCGCCATCGCTAACTTCTGTGCAGCAGCGGCGTCTCCAGCGGCGCCCGCTAAGGGTGCATAATCGGTGCGTACGCCATTTTCAAAGGTTGGCCCTGCGAAAGCAGTACCAAAATGGCCTAACGGTTCGCTTACGCCGTAGTACATCAAGCCTATGCCCATGCCTGCGGCAAAAAGCATAGAGAACCAACCCAAATAACTGTAATCAGGCTTGGCTTCAGTACCGCCTAAACGCACGCGCCCTAAGGGAGAGACAACTAAGGCTAAACACAAAATAACAAAAATATTTGCAGCTCCCATGAAGAAGCCATCTAAGTTACCTGTTAACCAAGTGCGAATATTACCGAAAAAGGGCTCAGCTTCAGCTTGAAACAACAGTGTTAGCACAACAAAAGCGATAATCATCACCCCTGAAACGGCAAAAACACGGTTATGGATATCTAATCCAAATGGTCCAACATTGACCACAATGTTGTCCTGTCCCACTTGATAATCAGTATCGATGGGGTTTACTTCTCCGTCCGGTATCATCGGATCGTTTTTTTCTTTCATCGAAATTTCCTTTTATTTATTATGTATAAAAAGGCGCATTACTTTGTTTTCAACTAAAAGTAATAGCCAATATTAATATTGAAGCGTTGCTCTGTTTCGTCAGTATCACCCGCTGCACTACCACCAATAAAGGGCTGATTTTTAGCATGCACCAAATCGAAATAAGTAAATAAGCCACCAGCGGCCACTGACATCCCCAAGACATTCATCATGGTATCTTCGCTGTCATCTGATTTGTCATAAACCAAACCAAAATTGTTATAGAACTGCAAGTCGGTGACTGGGCCAAAATCTACCGCCATATCGTAAGCGATATTTAATGTGGTCGATTTTGCATCAGCCGCGATGGAGTCATAGAAAGAATATGCCCCCACGGCTAACCTATCTGCTTGACCGATATCATAATCATATTGGCTGTGTTGAAATTGCAGATGCCAATTTTGATATTGACTGCTGGTATGAAAGGCCCACGCTTGGTAGTCACCGGCGCGCTTCTCGCCGTTATGAATACCGCCGTGCAACGCTGAAACGCCAACCTCGGTCTTCACCTCACCTGTATTAAAGTGATAGGCAAAACGACCGGCAAGCGTGTTGTACTCCCCTAACCCTTCGGTGGGTTCGTCATAAATGCCTTCGCCCTGCGTTCTAATACCAACAATATCATAAGAATAGCGATCTGAACGATTGTCTACGTATCCATCCACGCCGCCTAATTCATCATTCTTAAAAAAGCCTACATCTAATTGCCAGTTGTCAGCGACACTGCGCTTAAATACCACACCTAAATCGAAGTCGTCTTCTAAACCTAGATAGTAGTTAGTGCTGAAAAAATAATTCTGGGAGTTGTATGCTTGATTGCCAAAAGGCACTTGCGTAATACCGGCTTGAACTTGCCAGTTTTCACTAAATTGATAACCTGCATAGGCATATTTTACGGCTGTCATGTAATCAAAAAAGCGGATTTCACTGTTTAGAGTAACACCACCGACTTCACCACTCATATTGATCCGAAAAATATCGAAGTCAAAATCCCCGCCACGATTTTTGTTTCCATCATCGTACGAGGTATAGCTATAGTTGGTTCGAATTGCACCACCAAATTTAATTCCATCCGTGCTCTCTTCTGCCTCTGCATCTGTGGTTTCGACCGAGTTGGTTTCAACGCTTTTTTGCTGCTTGGCTAAATCAACTGACTCTGTGCTTTGGTTTTGCGATGATGAAGGCTGGTTTTCGGATTGACTAACGGGTTTTGCTTGTTTTTCCAATTGCGCTAAACGGGTTTGCAAGGCTGCAATTTGCGCTTTAAGTGTTGCCAGTTCTTGTTCACTAACTTCAACAGCTGATGTGCTGAAAGAGCTCGCTATTGCTACTGATAACAGCCCTGGCTTAATACACTGTGTGAGTTTCATGGTATGTCCTTTGACTTTAAATAAAATAAACTATGTTTCCTCTCTTTTGCTCGCAGTGTTCTCTGCATTACGCCAACCGTTAAGCATAGTGTTATTATTATTTTGCTTAGGTTGTTTCTTATTATTATTTGGGCTTTGGGACTACCTCTACCCAGTTTTATTGCTACCGGGCAAACAAAATGGGGAACATTTCATTCATTCGCACCGTCTATTTCTCTCGCGTTTATTCTGTAAATAACATCAATGTAAAATTGCCACATTGCTAGGATTGAGCAAAATGCACACCAATCGCGTAACAAACAAAAAACAAGCCAGCAAAATAGGTAGAGTTCAACCTATTATTTTATGAAAAATGGATTATTTTTTAGACAACACAATGAAAAAAGAATGAAAAGTAGAGATATACAACCCGACGATAGTAGCATGTTCACGCGATGATGAACACAATCAAAAATAATACCGTCAAAAAACAAGCAATAAAATCGTTAAAATACAATAAATTAACGTTAACATTTAGTTAAAAGAGATAATATTGTGTTAGTCATCATTTTCATGCAATAGCATCAAACTCACCGCACAGCATAAATCCTATTTTTTTACCCAAGGACAAAATTTACATTGAGCACTAATAAAAATAACGAAAAATTCGCATGGTAAAATATGTTGAATCAACAGGATTGATGGCCAAATGAAACACTATCGGAAAGAAAGTCATGGCTGTGTAAAATATACAGAAGTAGAAAGAAGTGGTGCGTCCGAGATGACTCGAACATCCGACCCCTACCATGTCAAGGTAGTGCTCTAACCAACTGAGCTACGGACGCACTAAAAAGATTTGCTGAGGAATCCCTCGAAGCGGCGCGTATAATAACGATGCTACTAAGGGACTGCAAGCTGTTTTTTAAGCCTTGCGTTCAGATGCTGAAATTATACACAAAACGGCGAATTATAATCGCGAACCCGCATTATTTTGTGTCAAATAGCCGAGTAATGTAGGCGTGATATCGTGTATATCTTTTACTTGCGTCACTGCGTTTAGCTCAATAGCGACTTTAGGCATACCAAACACCACACAACTCGCTTCGTCTTGAGCTAGGGTAAACCCGCCATTTTGCTTAATATGCAATAACCCTTGGGCACCGTCTTTCCCCATGCCGGTTAATATCGCCGCAACCACATTTTTGGCAAAAGGCACAAGTGACTCAAACATTACATCTACCGAGGGTTTATGCCCACTGACAATCCCTTCGCTGTCCAATTCTATGCGGTAGTCTGCCCCAGATTTGACTATTTTTAGATGCATTGCCCCTGGCGCTAAATAGGCGTTACCCGGTAAAATTCGTTCACCGTCTTCAGCTTCTTTAACTGCTAGGCTACAACAACCATTTAATCGCTTAGCAAAGGAGGTAGTGAACCCAGGCGGCATATGCTGAGTTAACACTACGGCTGGACTATTGGCTGGCATGGCCATTAATACTTTTTTGATTGCTTCTGTCCCTCCTATGGAAGCGCCGATAGCGATGATCTTTTCAGTGCTTAGTAAGGGTAAACGAGCAGGCGTTGTAACAGTTGAAACGTTAGCCCGCTCTACCTTTGCTTTTGCTACCTGACGGATTTTTTCAACGATAACCTCTTGATATTGCTGTATACCCTCGCTAATGCCCAATTTAGGCTTGGCGATAAAATCTACCGCTCCAAGCTCTAATGCTCTTAGGGTGGCATCTGCGCCTTGTTCTGTCAGCGTGGATATCATCAACACAGGCGTCGGTCTCGCCTTCATTAATTTATCCAGAAAGGTTAAGCCGTCTACTTTCGGCATCTCAATATCCAGTGTGATGACATCAGGCTTGTACTTATTCACCATATCTCTTGCTGCATACGCATCCGGCGCGGCCCCCACTAATTGCATGTCTGGCTGTTGCTCGACTATTGCCCCAATAAGACTGCGAATAAGTGCCGAATCGTCGACAATAAGAACACGAATGGTCATCTTGTACCTCGTTAAAATAGTTCAACGTCACCAGTGGCTTGGGCATTTCGCTTAAGCTTCAAGCGATACTCACTTTCTCGGTCGAGTATGGTGGTGTTATGTAATGACTTAAGCTTGCGTACTTTCACCTCTCCGGTTTCTGGAAAGAAATAGACTTTGCGCGGATATATACCTAGCAAATCGCTGGCTAATATTGGAATTTGTTCAGTTTTTAAAAAATCCACCACAAACTCAGCATTGCGTTGACCAACTATGTTAGTCGTCATCCCTTGTAACACTGCCCCGCCGCCAAATACTTTTGCTTCTAAGCGCCGCTTGTCGCCGCCTAATTTCAAAATCTGGGTGATCAGTATTTCCATCGCATATACCCCATAGCGTGCCGACGCCGACACTGGGTTATCCCCGGCGTTGTCGCTGGGCAACAGGAAATGGTTCATGCCTCCAATTTTTAACTTAGGGTCACGTAAGCACACCGCTACGCACGAGCCAAGCACGGTAAGGATCAATGTCTGTTCAGTGGTTGCGTAGTACTCGCCGGGCAAAATTTTAATGGCATCGCATTCAAAATGCCTATCATAGTATCGATTGGGGACCATGCCATTGGTATTAAAATCTGCATAATAATCGCTCACACCGACCTCTTAACGGGTTTGTAAACCGTCTTGCCTAATAGCTTGACCACGTGCTCAGCGGCAGCGAAATTTTCAGAATGACCCGCCACATAAATCCCTTTTTTTGACATCATAGATACCATGCGTTCAAGGATCCGTATCTGGGTTTCTTTATCAAAATAAATCATCACGTTACGACAGAAAATCACATCGATAGGTGACGGTATTTGCCACTCTTTTGCGGTTAAATTAAGTTGAGTGAACGAGACCATTTTTGCTAATTCAGGCACCACTCTCACTTTGCCAGCATTGCTCCCTGTGCCTTTTTGGAAAAAGCGCTTCTTCTGTTCTAGGGATAACCCCTCTATTCGTTCAATGGGATAAATGCCATCACGGGCAGTTTGTAGCACTTTGCTGTCAATATCAGAGGCAATAATCTCAATAGGCACATCAAAACGCCCGTACGTTTCAGCCACCGTCATAGCAATAGAATATGGCTCTTCGCCGGTGCTACTTGCTGCGCACCAAATTCGACGACTGTTTGGCATTTCCTGTAAATAACGCTTGAGCACGGGAAAATGATGAGACTCGCGAAAAAATGAGGTTAAGTTGGTGGTAAGCGCATTAATAAAATGCTGTTCTTCATTTTCATGCGTTGCCAAATATTGTAAATACGCCGTGAAATTAGGCAGTTTCAGCGCCCTCAACCTTCTCGCTAGGCGGCTATAAACCATCGAATCTTTACTGTCTGCCAGCTGTATTCCGGTCTTTTTATACAAAATCCCTTTAACTTGCTGAAAATCGCTTTGGCTAAACGCAAATTCTTGCTTCGCTGCACCGCCACCAATGTTAGATGCCATTAATCAAAAGCTCTCCCACTCGTCTTCTTCTTGAGTGGTCGCCTGAACTAGCTTGATGCGCTCTTTGTGTTGTACTGGCCTCTTCGTCTCTGCCTTGGGCTGAGGTGCCAATCGAGGCGTGACCTGTAAGTCATTTTCATCTAAATTAAATGCCGCCACTCGCTCGCTTAACTGCTCAGCTTGCGATTGCAAACTCTCAGCAGCCGCAGTTGCTTCTTCCACCAGCGCTGCATTTTGCTGGGTGGCTTCATCCATCTGGTTAATCGCTTTACCTACTTCATCAATACCCGAAGCCTGCTCTGCAGAGGCAGCGGCAATTTCAGCCATTAAATCATTAACGCGTTTAATCGAGGTCACAACGTTATCCATGGTTTCACCGGAGCGATTGACTAACGTATTGCCGTTTTCAATTTTGGCGACAGAATCTGAAATGAGTTCTTTTATATCTTTTGCTGCATTGGCAGAGCGCTGCGCTAGGGTTCTCACTTCAGAGGCAACCACAGCAAAGCCACGACCTTGCTCTCCTGCTCGCGCTGCTTCTACTGCCGCATTCAAGGCTAGAATGTTGGTTTGAAAAGCGATGCCATCAATAACCCCTATGATGTCGGAAATTTTTCGAGCCGACTCATTTATAGAAGACATAGTCGCAACCACTTGATTAATTAAATCGCCCCCTTCGCTGGCCACCGTTGACGCCTGAGACGCTAAACCATTGGCTTGATTAGCGTTTTCTGCATTAAGGCGAACCGTCCCCGTTAACTCTTCCATGGTCGATGCGGTTTCTTCTAAACTTGATGCTTGACGTTCTGTGCGATTAGACAAATCGGAATTGCCTTGGGCTATTTCAGATGACGCATTTCGAATGGTTTCAGTCGAGCCATTAATTTGGCCAATGGTATCGGCTAATGAGGCAATAAAGCGGGTAACGTTTTCGCCTAGCTCGTGAAACTCGCCACTGAATTGATGATTGAGCTTAGCGGTTAAATCACCATCAGAAAGCAAATTAAGTACGCGTTTAACTTCGTTTATCGCTTGTTTGCGGGCGGTAATGTCCGTGGCGTATTTCACCACTTTAAACGGCTTACCGTTTAAATCTAGTATCGGATTGTAAGATGCTTGTATCCACACCTCATTGCCTTGCTTGGCAATACGCTTGAACTCATCTGAGGTGAACACGCCATTGTTAAGCTGCTCCCAAAAAGCGCGATATTCGTGGCTATTCTTATACTCAGGTTCAACAAACATACTATGATGTTTGCCCACCACTTCTTGCTCGTTGTAACCCATCGCGTTTAAAAAGTTATCGTTTGCCGATAAAATCACGCCATTCATATCAAACTCAATCACAGCTTGAGATTTACCAATGGCATCTATCTGACCCGAGTAGTCAGCATTATGTAGCTTCTGTGCGGTAATGTCGGTAGCGTACTTAACCACTTTGAAGGGCTTACCATTGACATCCATAATGGGGTTATAAGACGCTTGGATCCACACTTCATTGCCTTGTTTACCAATGCGTTTAAATTCAGCTGAAGTGAATTGCCCCGCGTTAAGCTTTTCCCAAAACTCACGATAGGCTGCACTGTTCTTATATTCAGGCTCCACAAACATACTATGATGCTGTCCTTGCACCTCTTCTAAGGTGTACCCCATGGTTTCGAGAAAATTTTCATTGGCGCGTTGGATCACCCCCTTCATATCAAATTCAATCACGGCTTGAGATTTACTGATGGCGTCAATCTGCCCCGAATAATCAGCGTTGCGCTTTTTTTGCTCGGTGATATCGCTGGCATATTTGACGACTTTGAATGGTTGTCCGTTTAAGTCCATAATCGGGTTATACGATGCGTGGATCCATACATCATTACCTAATTTATCAATACGTTTGAACTCACCAGAATTAAATTCGCCCGCCTTTAGGTGCTCCCAAAATAAGTGATACTCGTGGCTATTTTTGTACTCTGGCTCAACAAACATACTGTGATGTTTGCCCACCACTTCTTGCTCGTTGTAACCCATCGCGTTTAAAAAGTTATCGTTTGCCGATAAAATCACACCGTTCATATCAAACTCAATCACGGCTTGAGATTTGCTGATCGCGTCGATTTGTCCGGCATAGTCAGTACTTTGTATTTTTTGCGCAGTGATGTCGGTGGCGTACTTAATCACACCATTGGGTTTACCCTCTTCGTCAAAAAGCGGGTTATATGACGCCTGAATCCAAACAACTTTTCCACCTTTGGCTACGCGCTTGTATACGTCTGAGGTAAACTGCCCCCGATTTAGCTGTGCCCAAAAATCACGGTATTCTTGGCTATTTTTATATGCCTCATCCACAAACATACTGTGGTGCTTACCTACCACTTCATCGGCGCGATAACCCATAGCGGTTAAAAAATTATCATTCGCGGCTTGAATGATGCCATTTAAATCAAACTCAATGACAGCTTGAGAACGATCAATTGCGTCGAGAATCGCTTGATCACGCATCTGTGATGCTTTTGAACTTTTGCTGCCTAACCAACCAAAAAGGCTCATACGTTACTCCTTCGTTGTTGCGTGATTATCAAACAAACCCAACTCATCGCTTGATATTAAACTTTCAATATTGACCAAAATAACCATGTGCTCCTCCAAAGAAGCTAAACCCAATAAGTATTTACTGTCGAATGCCACACCAAATTCTGGCGGTGGTCGTATATCTTCGTCTTGTAACTTGATGACGTCTGACACCCCATCGACCACTATGCCAACGATGCGATCACATACATTGAGCATAATCACTATGGTGAATTCGGTGTAAGTGGCTTCCCCTACAGAAAACTTAATGCGTAAATCAATGATAGGCACTATATCTCCACGCAAGTTTATGACACCTTTAATAAAACTAGGCGCATTGGCGATTTTGGTTACTGTTTCGTAACCGCGTATCTCTTTAACGGTCATGATATCTAACGCGTAATGCTCTTCGCCTAAGAAGAAGCTGAGAAACTCGTTCGACTCTGCGTGCATGTTTTCTTGCGTGATGTTTGAATTCATAAGATGCTCTCTTTACTCATTCCATTTGCTTTAACGCTATTGGCCAGCGACTCTACATCAAGGATAAGGGCAACTTGCCCATCGCCCATTATGGTCGCCCCAGCAACGCCTTCTACCCGGCGATAATTTTGCTCAAGGCTTTTAATAACGACTTGCTGTTGCCCCATTAACCCATCCACTAATAGACCAAAACGTTTATTACTGCTTTCAATCAACATCACAATAGCCTCGCTGGGCTCAGTAATAGCCCCCTCGATTTGCATTTTTTGATGTAGCTTGACCAGAGGCCAGTATTGGTCACGGATCCAAAGTAGTTTCTCGTTTGAAATCAGCTTCATTTGGCTTGGGTCTGGCTGTACCGATTCGATAATATTAACCAGAGGTACGACAAACGTTTGACTGGCAACCGACACGCAAATCCCATCCACTATGGCTAATGTGAGAGGTAAGTGAATATTGAAACTTGACCCTTCCCCCTGGCTCGACTCGATTTCTATTCGCCCGCCTATGGCTTCAAGATTACGACGCACTACATCCATGCCGACTCCTCGACCCGACACGTCGGTCACTGCTTCAGCGGTTGAAAAGCCAGCTTCAAAAATCAATTTCCATACATCACTATCAGGCATATCAACATCAACTGACATACCATTTTCCTGCGCTTTGGCTAAAATTCGCTCACGGTTTAAACCCGCGCCATCATCGATGATACTAATAATAATGCTGCTGCCTTTTTGCTCGGCTTTAAGGATCACCGTGCCCATTTCAGCTTTGCCTAAAGCCAATCTGTCTTCAGTTTTTTCGATGCCATGGTCAATGCTGTTGCGTACCAAATGGGTGAGCGGGTCAACTAACTTTTCAATCATGCCTTTGTCTATTTCCGTATTGCCCCCTTCTATCACCAAGTCTACTTTTTTCCCTAACTTGCTGGACAGGTCACGCACCACTCGAGGGAAGCGATTGAAGGTAAAATGCATGGGCAACATACGCATAGACATAACCGATTCTTGAATTTCTCGGGTGTTACGAGTGAGTTCTGCAATAGCATTTTGGAGCTTTTCATTGGGTTCACCCGGCATATCAGAACTAACTTGAGATAGCATTGATTGGGTTATCACCAGCTCCCCAATAAGGTTGACCAATGAGTCTATTTTTCCGGTATCTACGCGAATAGAAGACGATTCGACGGATGCTTTTGCAGTACTGCTCTTAGCAGCATTTTTTTTAGGCTCTTTAACGGCGCTTGTTTTTTTCGATTTGGCATTGGGCACAGGTAATTTTTCAAAAAAACCATAGCCTTTTTTATTATCACTTGGATCGTCCTTCGGGTGCTCGTTCTCAGGGAAAAAACCGTACCCTTTATCAATACTTTCGGCTGCAGGCGGCGCGGTATCACAGGTGATGGCGCTATTTCCGGCGTTAGTTGCTGGTGTTTCGGTCGGGGTTGTATCAAAAAAACCAAAACCTTGGTTTTCGTCATTTTCAGGTTCACTTGCGGTGGCTGGCGGTTGCTCAAAAAAACCGAAACCATCTTCGCCGTCGCCATCTATTTGCGCAGTATGAGCGTCACTTGGCTCGTCATCAAAGAAGCCAAAACCGTCTAAGTCACCGCTAACGCCTTCATTATTTTCGTTTTCATCATTATCGCCGTCATCGCCTGTATTTGAACTGTTTTGGGCAGTTGAATCTTCTAATGATGTCATTAAAATGTTGAGTTTACTGATCCCCTGATCAATATCCGCTTGCTCAATCTCTTCTTGATTGCGGTAATTGTCTAAGGTCACTTTGAGTAAGTCGGTCGTTTCAAGCAACAAATCAACAATCGGTGTGGTCATCTCAATTGTATTATTACGTGCCCTATCAAGCAGATTCTCCATAATGTGGGTCAAGCCAGTGAGCGCATCAAACCCAAAAATACCGCTACCACCTTTAATCGAATGAGCAGCACGAAATATGCTGTTTAACTGTTCAGGGTCGGGCTCAGACAAGTCCAGCTCCATAAGTTGCTGTTCCATGTCGGCAAGGTGCTCTTGACTCTCATCAAAAAAAACACCGTGGAATTGTTCCATATCAATGGACATATCAATCCTTACCTCTTTAACCAGAAACGCTAGCCTAAAACTTTACTCGACACTGCCAGTAGTTTTTGAGGATCAAACGGTTTCACCATCCATCCTGTGGCACCGGCTGCTCGGCCTTTGGCTTTCATGTCATCCCCCGCCTCTGTGGTTAATACCACTATGGGTATGGTTCGGTAATTGGCTAACCCTCTTAACGATTTAATTAAAGTCAGTCCGTCCATACGGGGCATGTTTTGATCTGTTAAAACAAAATCAAACTGCTGTTTTTTACACAGATCTAACCCCGCTTGCCCATCGTTTGCGGTGGTCACTTGATAAGCAGCTGATTTCAATGTCATTTCAACCATTTGCCTGATAGACGCCGAATCATCGACGATTAATATATGTTTACTCATAGTGGTTATTTCCCTCACTTAATAAGTACTGAAGTTCTATTTCCTGGTGCAAATACCTGTATTTGTTCACAAAGTGAATGGACAAGATTGAGTCCCCTGCCGAACAACGCCTCGTCTTCCACCTGTTCACTCGGTATTTGTTGGTAACCGCTACCACTGTCTTCGATATCAAAGTAAAGTTGGCCAATTTCAGGTTCGAAACCCAACGTCAGCCGGATACGATCATTCTGCTCAAGTGTTTTTAGGCGGTTTTCCCGCTCTTCTAAATACTGACCAAAACTTTCGAAGTCGTGCTTTAAGCTCGAGTCAAGGCGCAATACGCCATGATCCAATGCGTTATTAATTAATTCTGAAAATACGGTGAATGCTTTTTGGCGCAGCAAGGTATTGAGCTTGATACGATTTAAAACATCATCGAGCACTGAAATCATGTTACCAGGGGCGAGTAAGTCCCCAGCAAAGTCCAGCACTAACTGCATATGTCCTGTGCGCAAGCCATCAACGGACGCTTGTTTCCCTTGATACATTTCATGCAGTTGCCCCAAACTCACGCTGCATACTGATACGTCATCTTCTACTTGTGCCCCTGTGCTGTGACAAGAAAAAGCATCTACCACCTGGTTTAGTAATGCGTTAGTCGAATTCAATGACCGGATCACGTTAGTCAGCCCCGACTTCCCGAACGCTTCACCGTTTACCCCGCGCTGTTCAATCAAGCCATCGCTGTAAAAAAATAGATGTTGGTTGGTGTGCAAAGGGTGAGTATGCACATAAGGGTTAAAATCATTACGCTCGACAATACCAAGAGGTAAAGACTGAGATTTTATGCGGCTGTGAACTTGTCCATTTTCGTTAAGTATCAGCACCTCTGGCATGCCAGCGTTAATAATACTGATAGCCGCTTGTATATAATTAACCTCTATGGCAATCATTGCCACGAAACGATCTTCAGGAATTTCGGCACAAAGCTTGGCATTAATTTCATGCACGATGTTTTGCATTGAGGTCCCTTCATGGAGCATCGCACGAATGGTAGATACCGCAGGTAATACACTGATTGCTGACGCCAAGCCGTGTCCTGCGGCGTCCATTAAAATCATAAGTGTGTTGCCATTTTGTAACTGCTCAGCCACGAAAAAATCACCGTTAAAAGACTTTGAAGAACGCATGAAACTTTGAATCGCATCAGGCTGATCTGAAAACGACTGAGATAAATGGCGATAAACATGTCGTGCAAGTTCTTCTTCTTGCTGTTGCTCATCGAGTAATTGTTCTAGCTCACGATTTTGTTGTTGTAGCTTTTGTTCATTTAAATGGGCATCTAAACAACGCTGCACCACTAACTCTAAGAGCTCTACATTAATGGGTTTTAATAAGTAACCACTGACACCTAACAAAAAATACTGCTGCATCGATTGTTGTTCTTCATCACCCGTAATCATAATGACAGGACACGCCACTTTGTTTTGCAGCATAAATTCGAGCAACTCAGCGCCCAAACCATCGACCAAATAGCTATCAAGTAAAATTAAGTCGAATGGCTGACTCATCAATAACGTCTTGGCCTCCTGAATACTAAATACTGAGGTGACCGTCGCATCTTTTTGAGTCAAACGCAGACCGATGGTGTAGTGATAACTTTCATCGTCATCGACTAACAAAAAACGACGACCTGACAGAGGATTCAGAGGCATAGGAGTTATTCGAATTCAAACAGCTTTTCAAAATTGGCAATCAATAAGATATCTCTGGCATTATCTTTCGCTCCTTTTACCGACACATGAATATTCTGCGCCTTGGCTTTTTTATTTAATAAAACCATCATGCCCAGCGCGGAGCTATCAAGATATTCTGTACGCGAAAAGTCCATAATGATTTTTTGGCACAGCTTTTCCTCTAGCATTGCACTATATTGTTCGGTAAACGTTTTATGCTGGCTAAAATCAAATCGCTGGGGAACATGCAACACTCTTACTTCGCTCATACAGGCCTAACCTCACAATCATTAAAAAAGTTCTAAATCACCTTCATCCATATTGTCTGATGACACTGGATTGTGCTTCTGTTCACGTTTCGCGCGAAATGCTTCTCTCAAGCGATAGAACTCTTCACGTTCCTCGTCGTTTTGTACCGACGTGACCACGTTCAATAGTTGCAAAACAAACACTAACGTTTCTTTGGTATAGCCCAAGTTCTGAATATTAATATCATCAAACTGCAGTGCACGAATGGCTTGGCCAAGGGCGACCTCAAGATTTTTAGATATGCCATCTAAATCTTGAATAACGTTTACATCAGCTTCTGCTTTGGTAATAATGTCGTGTAGTGCGTTTTTAATATCTCTTTTTGCATCAATAACATAGGTAACATCATAAGAGGCAAGCGTACCCACTTCCTGTGTTAACTCCCCTATTTCTTGATTAACAAAACGCAAGCGTTTTTGAATACTCTCGCTAAATTCAGATGAGCGACTAGACAAAGAACGCACTTCATCTGCCACCACAGCAAACCCTCTACCGTGTTCACCTGCTCTAGCAGCTTCAATTGCCGCATTGAGCGCTAACAAGTTCGTTTGCGATGCAATGCCATCTATGTCTTTTAAGGCTTGCATAACTAGCGGTAAAGCTTCATGGATCTTGTTGACCTTATCGAGTAATTCCATTGATGCTGCTGACATATCAACAGTTGATTGAATAAAGCGATCTAGCGTCACTTCAGTGCTATTGGCGAATTGACGCATACGATCGCTATATAGTTCATCGGTATCACCAGCAACCGAAATTAACGTCAAAATACTGCTACTTTGCTGATTAATAAGCTGCTGTAAATCTGCAAACGCACTATTTAATAACCCTACGGCATCTGTTTGGGTGCCACAGATATTGTCGATACTTTGCTGACACTCTTCTATTGCTGGCGTCACTTCAGGAAGCAATTCACTGACCTTAAAGGTAGTGTCATCGGTACTAGGCACATCAGACTCAGCAGAACGCGTAATTTCATGCTGAGGGATAGCCTCACTCTGTTGGCTTTGCATCCAAATAAGCCAAACGGAAAAAAGCAAGTTAGGAATTAATGCGACATAGGGATCAACAAAATAAACCAGTAACAGCGAAAGGATTGCTACCAGTAAAAACATCAACCAACGTGTTCTCAAAATCGTTTCCAAAAATTACCCTGATGGTTAATAAAGCTAATCGCTAATTGAGAAAGCGCAAGAAAAAAACCGATAAAAACTAAATACATTTCAATTAAATAGGGACAAATAAAAATAAAGTTAGTGAACACTACAAGGTTTAATTAAGATAATTTAAGCATCAATTTAACCAGTTAATACTTTAGACTTAAGCAAAAAATATTCAGAATTTATTTTTATTTACCGATTTTTTATTCGACTCATTATTACCATTGTTGGATCCATCGAATTGGCGAAAATCAGCTGATTTTTGCAAGCAAAGCGCAGGCAAATTACGGTAATATCATTCAATGATTTGAATGACAGTTTAATTTTCGTTTTATGTTAGATATTTACGCGGGTAAATCAGCGCTAGCCTTGATTGAAAAAGACGGGTTTCAACAACACATTTTCAGTTCGTTTTTAGGTGCCAGTGGTGGTCCTAAATGGTTTAGTTTATTTGGACTGGACAAATACCTATTCGGCCAATTTTTTAGCAATCGTAGCCAGTCATTAAACCTCATTGGTTCCTCGGCTGGGGCATTTCGTGCTGCGTGCTTTGCGCAAAACGACCCTGTGGCAGCCATCAGTCGCCTAGCGAAATTCTATTCAGAAACTACCTATGAAGATGATGTTACGCCAATAGCAATAAGCAATAGTGCCCGGGTGCTTCTCGATCGCGTATTTGCTGAAAATGGCGCGCAAGAAGTCATAAACAATCCTGTATTCAAGGCGCACTTTTTAGTCGCTAAATCGAATGGTTTAGTGGCATCAGAGCGAAAATCATTACAAATAGCCGGATTAGTCAAAAGTTACGCATTGAACAGAGTCAATCGCCGTCTGTTGACCAAACAATATGAGCGCTTTGTTTTTCAAAATGCCAACAGTACACTCGCCATTGAAGATGAAAGTGGTTTTGCTACTCACACGGTTTCATTAACCGAAGCAAACATAAAAGAAGCATTGTTAGCGTCGGGCTCAATACCTATGGTGATGTTAGGCATTAAAAACATTCCCGGTGCGCCAAATGGTATGTATCGTGATGGTGGCATTATTGACTATCATTTTGATATCTCACTCCAAAACTCATCTGGATTAACCCTTTACCCGCATTTTAGTGCACAACCCAAGGCAGGCTGGTTTGATAAATCGCTCAAGCGCAGCGTAAATGCACAAAACTATGATAAAACCGTTATGTTAGTGCCCTCTGATGCGTTTATCGCTTCTCTTCCTTTCAACAAAATTCCTGACCGAGAAGACTTCACTAAAATGACAACACAAGTGCGCATAAATTATTGGCAACAGGTACTGCGCCAAACTGACGCACTGGCTGACAGCTTTCATGAATTTCTTGAACAACAAAATTTATCGAAAATAAAGCGACTTTCTTAACTGAGTAAATGGGATCGAGTTCGATCCCCAGAGAATCGATGAACATTCGGTCAAATAAATTAATTCAAAAAAGTGTTTTCCTCTATTGCAAGTTATCAACATCAATGCTCGGGTAGATAAACTGTGCGTTTTACAACCAACCGGAAAATAGTGAGTCATATCAAGCGATTAAGGTATAATTATCGAGAACTCAACAAGGTTATCCACAGATTCAGTGGATAACACCGGTATAAAACACAGTGAATGTGCATAACAGACTAAGAATTTGTGAATAAGCAACATTTGATTTGATCGATCATGCTGGGTATGCGATCAGTAATTAAACGACCAGTGTTGAATAAATAAACATGGTCCAACCATTGGGCTTTATACCCATTCCAATAAATAATTACCCCTTCATCGCTACAAATATGTCAGCTCACTCAAGCATAAATACTTGCGTTGTGGAGCAAACCCAGCAAAATAACCACTTCACTTTTCTAACAACGGATCGTTCATGCCCAAACAGACGTTAGCTTTACACCCAGCGCATTTTTGTATTCATAGCTTAGATCACGACGCGACTATTCCCAGTGAAGTACTGCAAGCCCCTATTTTCTTTATCGGTAAAACCGAAGATGAATTGAGTGTCGTCGTACCGGATAACATCGCGTTAAACAGTGAAGCCAGTGATGGCAATTGGCGCGCCCTTGAAGTGCTTGGCCCGCTGAGTTTGTCTATGGTTGGTATAATGGCGCAGTTAGGATCTGTCTTTGCCAAAGCTAACGTAAGTATCTTCGTGGTATCGACCTTCGATACAGATTATTTTTTAATTAAACACAATGATTTGTCTAACGCGGTAGATGCCTTGCGCCGTGATGGCTATAAAGTGACCGAGTGATATTTTGCTCTCCTCTATTGTTCGCCCTGACGCCCCAAAAAAGTTTAATAAAGCGCTAGCCGTTAGCAGCCCACTGGCAGGCAAAATTGTGCCATTAGCGTCTGTCCCTAATGCACTCTTTAATCAAGGAATGTATGGACAAGGGGTCGCTATCGAGCCCTCTGGATATCAGCTGCTTGCTCCCTATTCAGGTGTTATCACGTCGTTTCCACAAACGGGCCATTGCATTACGTTAACCGCGAAGAACGGACTACGTTTTTATATGCAGCTGGGTATGGATAGTCACGCTATGATGGGTGAAGGATTTAAACGCGTGGCCAAAGTGGGCAAAGCCTATAAGACTGGTGAGGTGTTGTTGGAATTTGACTTGATTAAAATGCGCCGGGCACTGCATAGCACATTATCCCCATTTACCGTTCAAAACCCGCAGAAACTGTCTTCTATTCAAGGCCATTATTATCAGGCCATAGCAGCGCAAGACGTTGCTATGACCCTGTTCGTTTAACGTTTATTTTTTCTAAGCCTGACGGCCTAACTAAACTGAATAGTGCTTATTAATGGGTAACGCTCGAATACGCTTACCTGACGCGTGATAAATCGCATTAGTGACTGACGCCGCCACTGGCGGAACACCTGGCTCTCCCACGCCTCCAGGGGCCGCATCAGATTCAACAATATGCGTCACAATTTTTGGGCTTTGGTGCATACGTAATACGGTGTAATCGTGATAATTCGATTGCTCAATTGCACCTTCTTTAATGGTAATCTCTCCCATTAACGCAATCGATAACCCAAATATCATCGCGCCTTCTTGTTGTGATTTCACCCTATCAGGATTCACCACGCGACCGGCATCAATCACCGAATGCATTTCAAGCACTGTCACCTTGTCATTTTCTACTTTAACCTTTGTGGCCACAGCTACATAAGAAACGAAACTACGGTGAACACTGATCCCCCATCCTTCGTTTTCAGATGTCGAGTTATTCGCGCCTGATTTTGCTAACAGCATATTCAACACATTTTTTAAGCGCTTCGTTTCAATAGGGAAGTTATCGTACGATTCACCATAATTCTCATATTGAAAACCTTGGGTTTTCGGATCAACAATGCGGTCCTCGCCTATCAGGTTTAGCCACATATCACTGGTGCTTATGCCTGCCTTTGTTGCCACTTCGTCTACGAATGAGCTAATAGCAAAACCGTGCTGAATATTACTGACGGATCGGATCCACCCGATACGCACATGTGCCGGCGCTTTATGTACTTCACAAGAGAGGTTTTCAATCGCAAAAGGAAGATCACCAAAGCCTAACGACAATTCACCGGTTTGCGGTTCGTCTGTGGTGCCGGTAAATGTCCAGCTGATGCTTGGAAAGGCAGTGCGTTGTACCCAACTTGTTACCTTGCCTGAATCATCTAGCCCTGCTTGGAAATGCTGAGCACTTATCGCATGGTAATACCCATGGCGAATATCGTCCTCACGACTCCACACCACTTTAACCGGCTTGCCGGTTTTTTGTGCCAATATCGCTGCTTCCACTGAAAAATCGGGTTTCGATTTACGCCCAAATCCGCCGCCTAGCAGGGTCACATTAACTTTGACCATGCTTTTATCAATGCCTAATGCGCCAGCTACATTTTGTTGGGTTGATTGTGGCGTTTGCGTGCAAGCCCACACTTCACACTGGCCATTTTTAAATACTGCTGTCGCTGCTGGTGGCTCCATTGGGGCATGCACTAAATAAGGTACAGTATAGGTTGCTGACAAGGTATTATTGGCCGAATCAAAAGCAGTATATGCATCGCCAGCACTGCGAATTGACTTTCCTTTAGTCACAATGCGCTTTTCGAGGTCAGCCAAATAAGCCGCTGAATCGTGGCGCTGGTTTTCGTCTAAATCCCACTGCATATTTAATGCTTGGCGTCCTTGCAAGGCTGACCATGTATTGTTGGCCAACACCGCAACCCCATTTAGGTTTTTAAACAACACCGGAAAGTGCTGCTTAGGCATTTCAATTACCTCAACCACATTCGCCACTTTTAAAGGGGCATCTTTATCGTAAGCTTTTACGGTGCCGCCCACCACAGGACACCGCTCAATAGTGGCGTACAACATACCCTCTAATTGCACATCTTGACCAAATACGGTGTCACCTGTCAGTACGTTGGGCAAATCAACTGAGGTGACCGGTTTACCGATCAATTTAAAATCTTTTGGCGATTTAAACGTTAGCGTTTTTACCTGCGGAACGTGTTGAGCGCTAGCCGCCTTGGCTAGCTCACCAAAGCCGAGGGTTTTGCCAGAGGGCTTATGTACAATCATGCCATTATCAGCGAACACGTCACTGACAGGTACATTCCACTTTTGTGCGGCGGCTTGTTCAAGCATGGTTCTGGCGGTTGCGCCCATCTCGCGCATGGTGGTGTAAAAACGACGAATTGAGCGCGAACCGTCAGTATTCTGGCTACCGTACGCCTCATCTCCTAGCCCCTGCACTACATTAACCTTTGTCCAGTCAGCACATAGCTCTTCAGCCACAATTTGTGGAATACCGGTGCGCACACCTTGGCCCATCTCACTGCGATGACAGACAATATTGACCGTGCCGTTATTGTCGATACTGACAAATAAATTCAGCGTGTTCGAACTATCACCAGTTTCAGAAGCAGCCCAAACAGGTGATACGCCAGGCAATATAGTACCTAAAACAAAAGCACCACCAGCAATACTGGTATAACGCAAAAAGTCACGACGGCTAAGCGATTTTATATCATTGTTAGTGCTCATGCCTGCCCTCCTACTTCTTTTCCAAGGGAGTAATCAAACGCGCTTTGCTTATTTTTTGCTGCCGTTTTTATCGCTGCTTTGATACGTGGGTAGGTTCCGCAGCGACAAATATTGCCCTGCATATAGGAATCAATAGTTTCATCATCAGGATCAGGATGTTCGTTTAACAGCGCCACCGCACTCATGATTTGGCCCGACTGGCAATAACCACACTGAGGCACATTGTGTTCAAGCCATGCTTGTTGCACTGGATGCTCAGCACTGGCAGACAAACCTTCTATGGTGCTCACTTCTTTGTCTGCGATAGCGGATAAGGGCATAACACATGAACGAATAGGCTGGCCATCAAGGTGCACTGTACAGGCACCACACTGTGCCATGCCGCAGCCAAACTTGGTGCCTGTCATACCAAGAATATCCCGCAACGCCCAAAGCAAAGGCATATTCGGGTCAACATCTATTTCAACTGGTTTGCTGTTCAAATTAAAACGAATCATTTAACACTCCATATGGGTGATGTTTTATTTAGTTTTTTTGGTCCTGCCCCATTGACTGGTGCCACTGTTGTAGCTCCAACTGGGTATCTATATCAAATTGGGCGTTGGGTAGATCAATTGCCACAACAGATGCGCTGTATTGTTGCAATATTTTTCGTGCCCCGGTGTCTGCATCCAATTCACTTAAAAGTGAAAAATACGTTCTAGGAAAAATAACCGGCGCGCCCAAAATACCCTTGTAGCGAGCAGCGATTATGTTTTCCGGATTAGCAGCACAATGATGCAACATTGTTGTTACCTGCTCACGCGTTATAGCGACCTGATCAGCTAAAGTCACCAATAAATGGGATGACTCGCTGTTCGCCTTTTGTACTCCGAAGGCTATCGTCGCCCCCATGCCTTGTTGCCATTGGGGAAAAATACAAGGCGATACGTAGTCAGGGACATAGGGTAATATGTGCGCGGCATTTGCCCCTAAAACAAGATTAAACTCGCAAAGCTCTCGTGTTAAATCGCCATGCTCTGTCAACTGTGTCAGTGTATGCAACAACATAGGTTGTCCGTTGACCTTCGCGAGTTGTTTAATTCCATTGAAACGCTTGCTCTGCCCTGCAGCCAGCATCAATGCCGCGACGTTGATTGAACTTGTGCTGTGTGAGCCAGTATTCTGTGAACTCGTGCTCTGTGAGCTTGCGCACTGTGAACCTGCGCTCATCGAGCGAGTATACCGCTAATAGATTGCCCGTCTTGCTGCTCAATAAACGCATGGGCTTCAGATAACATTGACAACGCAATTGATTCTGGTAACTCGCCACCTAAGCGTAATCCAATAGGATTGGCCAACGGTTTAACTAGGTTCTCTCTGGAGACTGGAATTAAATCAAGTACGCGATCTGTGCGATGCACTGGGCCAAGCATACCCACGTATTTGGCGCTACTGTGCTGAACTAACGCCAATGACGCTGCGTCTAGCTTGATGTTGTGCGTCATAATGATCGCCATATCAATGTGTTGTAACCATTTACTGTGCTCGAGTGACTCAATCGCTTCGCGCACTACATTCACCCCACTATCAAAATGGCCACTTCGTGCATAACTGGTACGCGGGTCAACCAAGGTCACTTGCCAGCCAAGTTGCGCCGCAATTGCTACCACTGGCCGAGCATCCACTCCGCCCCCAAACACGGCCAAATGCGGAGCAGGTTTAAGAAGCTGTTTGAATACGCCCGCTTCGTGTTCAAGCACAGCATCAACGCTGGCTTCTCGCAGTATATTTTGTGGTGCTTTCTCATGTACTACTTGCCCATATTCTGCACTCTTATTGTTTTCAAGCAGAGAATAAAGTTCGCCCAACTGTAAATATTGGTTATGTTCATCTACTGGCTGCAATAAAATACGCACCATACCGCCGCAGCCAATGCCCAGTTTCCAGGCCAAATCTTCTTCCTCACGCATATCGTATTCTACGATGCGATTGCGCCCAGAGTCCCAGCAGCGCCTTGCTTGCAACATAATGTCTGACTCTAAGCAACCACCGCTTAGCAGTCCGTAATACTGTCCTAAGTCGTTTATCATCATCATAGCGCCAGGCTTACGATATGAAGAGCCGTCGGTTTCTATGATGGTGGCCAATACCCATTTTTGCGTATTTCTACTGCTCTGCCACTGCTTTAACAATTGATTTAATCTATTTGCCACTTAACGACTACTCATGATTGGTTGTTTATTGTGAAGGCTCATTGCTTTATGTCTTTAAAGAATGCGTCTTTGACGTTTGTGTCTTAGGGGGTTGTGTCGCTGATGCAACGGGTGATGAAGGCTCAGACGCCGCACGCTCCTTGCGTAAGTCAATCACCAAGGTTTCAGATATTTTGTCTTGGATCGCTTGACGATTCGGGTCCCAGTAAATTTGTAGAAAACCCAATAAACCGGTCGCAATACCCGCACCGTAACCACCGTAACGACCGAAGCTTTCCCATAGGTTCAAACTACTGCCATCGAGTTTAATCACTTGAATACCGAGTAAACGCTTACCAGGGGTTTGTCCTCTCCACCAAGCGGTGAAAATACTAAAGTAAAACGCAGCCCAACCAAAGCCAAGCCCTAAATCTGCAGCGATGCCTTGAAGCCACGCCAGAATACTCGGTGGTGACGAGCCCTGTGCACGTGGGCCCTCTATTTCGCTTAAGGCGTCAAAAAAGGATTGTGCATTTTCTTTTTGTTCAGCGCTTTGGCCAGCATTTTCGCTTTCAGCGTTAGTATCAAGGTTGTCAGACAGAGCCTCACCTTCAGTACTTCCTTTAACGGCGTTTTCAAAGTCAATCTTATCCACCTCACTTTGTTCAATTTCGCTTTGTTTTGTATTGCTTTGCGAAAGGCGGTTCTGGCTATACATGCGCTCATACGTTTGTGTCATGGCAACTTCTAGCTGACTTTTTTGCTGAGGAGATAAATCGTCACTGACTGCATCGCGATACCCACTAAACAGCTCTTCAGCAACCTTTTTATCTATGGGCATAGTCGCTAAATCCGTCGCGAGCTTTTCACCTAGCGTCGTCCAGCAAACTAACGGCTCAATGCACTTGCCGTATTCGATGTCTTTAGCCACGCTTTTCGTTTCAAATAGATATTTCGCGGTTAACCCTATCAACGCTAAATCTTCGACCTTGTCTAACTCAAAATCGCTAAGTGCATCGTCTTCGACTAATTCTGAGCGCACTTTTTGATTTTCGTCTGGGGTTTCTATCACCTCTTGGAAGAATTCAATACTTTGTGCAGCAATTAAAAACAGCAAAATGGCCGTGACAAATCGCAGGGAAATTCGCGCCACATTAAAGCGTTTTTTCTTCTTTAGGCGATTTCCCGCACGAAAAAAGGTCACAGCGGCAATAAGTGCCAAGAAAATATTACTTGCTTGACTCAACAAGGCGACTAGTGCAGCGTCGACCATCAGTGCGAAACCACGCTTAATAGGCCGCGCTAAAGGAGTGCCGAAAAGCGATTTAGACACGTGAAACGCGTAGGGCGTCACCTGGTTGCGGGTTTCTTTCTGAGTTAAATGAGAGGAGTCAATGGGCGCTTGATCGGAAGAAGTTTGTGCTGATTCGCTCACGCGCCCACCTTTTTATTTTTTGTGTAGCGCTTTTATTGCCTCCCCAAGGCCGTCAATCGTCAAGGGATACATGCGCTGTTCCATTATGTCCTGCATAATACCGATAGAGGCGTAGTAATTCCAATATTCTTGTGGCTGCGGATTAAGCCAAATGCCGTGTTTGAAGTGCTGCAATATCCGCTGCATCCATAACGCCCCAGGCTCTTCGTTCCAATGCTCGACACTACCCCCAGGATACGTAATTTCGTAAGGGCCCATGGTGGCGTCTCCAACGAAAATAACCTTATAGTCAGAACCGTATTTATGGACGACATCGAACACAGACATAGTTTCTTTGCCGCGGCGTTTGTTGTCTTTCCACACGCCTTCGTACACGCAGTTATGAAAGTAGAAATACTCTAAATGTTTAAATTCGGTATGCGCTGCTGAGAACAACTCTTCACACTCTTTGATGTGCGCATCCATAGAGCCACCCACATCAAAAAACATCAACACCTTAATGGCATTACGCCGTACTGGCATCATTTGAATGTCTAACAAACCAGCGTTTTTAGCCGTGCCTTCAATTGTATGCGGCATGTCTAATTCTTCACTGGTACCACTGCGGGCGAACTTACGCAGTTTTCTTAGGGCAATTTTGATATTGCGCGTACCCAACTCAACATTACCCGCTAAATCTTTAAACTCTCGCTTGTCCCATACTTTTGCAGCAGAAAAGTTGCGGTTTTTGTCTTGGCCTATGCGCACCCCTTCAGGGTTGTAACCATTCGCCCCAAAGGGTGAAGTGCCGCCAGTTCCAATCCACTTGTTGCCTCCTTGGTGGCGTTTTTCCTGTTCAGCCAAACGCTCCTTCAAGGTTTTCATTAGCTCGTCTAAACCGCCAAGGGCTTTGATTTTTGCTTTTTCTTCTTCACTAAAGTGGCGCTCAATCTCTTTACGTAACCACTCATCAGGTATGTCTTTACCGAATAAATCAATTTGCTGAACGCCTTCGAAGTAATCGGCGAACGCTTTATCAAACTTGTCGTACTGACTCTCGTCTTTGACCAGACACAAGCGCGCCAAGTAATAAAAAGCTTCAATATCAGCGAATACCACCCCTTTTTGCAGCGCACGGAGCAGATCCATCAACTCGCTCAGGCTGGTTTTGAGTTGGTACTCTCGTAATTTAAAAAAGAAATCGACCAACATTAGCGGCGCGCCATGAATACCAGTTTTTCAAAAAGGTGAATGTCTTGCTCGTTTTTCAACAACGCCCCATAAAGTGGCGGAATCGCTTTTTTGCTGTCTTTGTCTTTTAGCGCTTCAGGTGAGATGTCTTCAGCCACTAACAGCTTTAACCAATCAATCAGTTCAGAAGTAGAAGGCTTTTTCTTTAACCCCGGGATATCACGTAAATTGAAGAATGATTCTAATGCCTGGGCCAATAAGTCTTTCTTAATGTCAGGGAAATGCACTTCAACAATACGGCGCATTTCTTCTTGATCTGGGAATTGAATATAATGAAAGAAACAGCGACGTAGAAAGGCATCAGGCAATTCTTTTTCATTGTTAGAGGTAATAATTACAATGGGACGCTCAGTCGCTTTAACGGTTTCTCTGGTTTCGTAAACAAAGAACTCCATTTTATCCAGCTCTTGCAACAAATCATTCGGAAACTCGATATCTGCTTTGTCGATTTCATCAATTAACAATACTGGGCGATTGGTGTTTTCAAAGGCATGCCACAGCTTACCTTTAACGATATAGTTTTTTATATCATGTACTTTGTCATCCCCTAGCTGCGAATCACGTAAACGAGATACCGCATCATATTCGTAGAGACCTTGCTGGGCTTTGGTGGTCGACTTGATATGCCATTGAATTAACTCAGTGCCTAAACTCGCCGCTAACTCTTCGGCTAACATGGTTTTACCTGTGCCTGGTTCACCCTTTATTAACAGCGGGCGCTCTAATGTAATCGCTGCGTTAACGGCCAAACGTAGTTCATCGCTGGCAATATAGTTACTCGTTCCATTAAAAGACATCAATACCTCGGATTATTAGTTAAGCTTGTGGGTTGCGTTATTATCTTAAGGCTAAAACCGCACAGACATTATTTGTTACCATGAATTGCGCGCGTCGCTGAACTGCTTTGCATCGCGAGTGTCATCACTTACGCAAGATGAATTATGCAATAGTTAACCCCGTGACACGGTCAATTACCAATGAATAATGCTTAGTGTTAACTATTTCCATAAGATATAGCTAAAAAGCACTTTGAATTTGGCGACTTCGCCTTAATCTAAGTATTCTGGCCTTAGTTGTTTGAAAAAACCGAGGTCATTATCAAATTAAAGTTCTCAGACAGAAAGTGCCGTTAACGAATAAGTAAAAAAGTACGCTGACGTAATGGAAGGCGTAACGAATTAGGCACCACTTAGAATCCACAAAGGAAAATTTATGCAAGTATATGACGACAATTCCCTCGCTATCGGTAAAACCCCGCTGGTTAAATTAAACCGAGTTACCGGCGGTAACGTCTATGCAAAAATCGAATCTCGTAATCCAAGCTTCAGCGTGAAATGCCGTATCGGTGCCAACATGATTTGGGATGCCGAAAAGCGTGGCGTATTAACTAAAGAGAAAGAATTAATCGAAGCGACCAGTGGCAACACAGGTATTGCACTGGCTTTTGTTGCGGCATCTCGTGGTTACAAAATCACCTTGACTATGCCTAGCTCTATGAGCTTAGAGCGCCGTAAATTGCTAAAAGCACTTGGGGCAAACTTGGTCTTAACCGAAGCGGCTAAAGGCATGAAGGGCGCTATTGCCGCCACAGAAGAATTAATCGCTTCAGCCCCAGATAAATATGTTCCTTTACAACAGTTCGAAAACCCAGCTAACCCTGAAATTCATGAAAAGACCACAGGCCCTGAGATTTGGAATGACACTGACGGTAAAGTAGATATCTTTGTCGCTGGCGTAGGTACAGGCGGTACTATCACAGGTGTAACCCGATATCTTAAAAACACCCAAGGTAAAGCGATTACCTCAGTTGCTGTTGAACCAACAGATTCCCCTGTTATCACACAAGCTAAAGCGGGCGAGCCGCTAACGCCTGGTCCACATAAAATTCAAGGTATTGGTGCGGGCTTCATTCCAGGAAACTTGGACTTAGATATTATTGATGCCGTTGAGCAAGTATCTAATGAAGAAAGTATGGAGATGGCGCATCGATTGATGAAAGAAGAAGGGATTTTAGTGGGCATTTCTTCTGGCGCCGCGGTAGCCGCAGCCAAGCGTTGGGCAGAAAAGCCAGAAAACGCCGACAAAGTTATCGTTGTCTTGCTCGCAAGCGCCGCTGAGCGTTACTTAAGTAGCCCTCTTTTTGCCGGTGAATTTGGCGATTCAGAAGAAGTTCAATAACGCTAAGTCGCTTGCCTTATTATGAGGGCAAGCAGCATAACTAATTGTAAAGGGAGGCTTTTTAGCCTCCCTTTTACTTTGCGCAGAACGCAGGTACACTTGCTTTGTTACTCTTTAACTCACAGATCAATCATGATTTTACATCGTTCGCTTCAACTGTTTGCTCTACTGCTCGCTATTTTCGTTATCAGTGCTTGTGACGGCCCTAAAAATACAGGGGCGGGAAAATACGGCATGATGGACACCAATATTCCAGAATACGCTGCCGTACAATTCTTCACGCACATCTATGCTGACGATGATTTAACCGGCGCGCTGGAATACGCTAGCCCGAAGCTTGCAAGACTGATGAAGTCTTATCGAATTAACCGCAACGTGCAGCGACACATACTCAACCTAACGTTTGATAAAGTCGAAATAAAACCCAGCGCAGCGAACGCCGGTCGTAATGAATTTGCCAAAGAAGCCAGTGTCTCTTTGTTTTTTGAAGGCACGCTAAACGGTGAAATTGTCAAAGACTTGCGTCAAGTTAAGCTCATTCGTAGTAAATCAGGGTGGAAAGTTGACGAAGTCAGTGTTGAGTAACACCAAACGCTCCCCTACTTCACATTAGCGCATGCCAGAGTCGATTTCTCAAGACCAAGCTCGAAAGCTGGTGTTACATGCTCAGGGCCTACCCGCCATTAAAAAACGCGGCAAAGCCCTTACTCACACCCTAGATGCACTGGAATCGTTAGGGTATGTGCAAATCGATACCATTAGCGCCATAGAGCGTGCTCATCATCACACGCTTTGGAATCGTAACCCTAATTATCACCCATCGCATCTCACTCAGCTGGTCGCCCAAAAACACGCATTCGAATATTGGTCTCATGCAGCGGCATATCTTCCGATGAAAGATTACCGCTATAGCCTACCCCGTAAAGCGGCGCTCGCCAGTGGTGAGCTAGATCATTGGTATCCTAGAAACCCCAAGTTAATGCAGGAGGTGCTTTCTCGCATCAGTAGTGAAGGCCCTCTCATGGCTAAGGATTTTGAAACCCCAAGCACCAGCTTTAAACAAAAACCCAAGGACTGGGTCAGTAAACCGGCGAAACAGGCCCTTGAATATCTGTTTATGCAAGGGGAATTAATGATTAAGGAACGGGTGAATTTTCATAAGGTGTATGAGTTAACCGAGCGGGTGTTGCCTGAAAGTGTCGATAGATCTTTGCCCACTGAGCAAGAAAACTGGCATTTCTTGATTTGCCGATTTTTACGCGCTAACGGCTTAGGCCAAGCCAGCGAAATCGCTTATTTGCGCAAGCATACCAAAGCTGGCGTTCAGCAAACTATCAATAAAATGATAGAGGCAGGCGAGCTGGTTAATATTCAAGTAGCAGGCACGACTTACGTCACACTACCTCAGCTACTCGAAACGCTTAACCGCCCAGTGAGACGCAGTAAACTGCATATTTTATCGCCCTTTGATAATTTGCTTATTCAGCGCAAGCGAATACAGAGTTTATTCAATTTCGATTACTTACTGGAATGCTATGTACCGGCAAGTAAACGACAATATGGGTATTTCTCACTGCCCATTTTATGGGATGCAAACCTGGTGGCCAGAATGGATTGTAAAGTAGAGCGCAAAACTAAAGTGCTGCACATACAACACTTAGCGATTGAACCTAACGTGCGTAAAGTGGATGCATTTCATCATGCACTAAAAAATGCCTTACCGGCGTTTCTCGCCTTTAATCAAAGTCATGAATATAAACTGCATAAAACCTCACAAGCAGTGTAGTCATGCTCACCGCTAAGCAATCACTGTCTAACCACTTGCCGTTAAAGACTGCGCAATATCAATGTGAGGCTCTATCCTTGTATGCTCGTTTCCTTTAATGTTCCTTTCCTTTTGACTTTATGTGAAACAAAATGACTTAAAATGCGTTCTGATATGTGTGCGATAGGCTTTGTACCAATTAAACTAAAATGTTCACCTATCAGCTCTATGTCATGACTTGCCATTACGATAGAAATAAGATGGTAACTCATGCGTTTCATTCTTTGTTTAACTGTTAGTTGAGAATTCACTTCATGTTACGACTGCCCTATTCTTGGTCTCATTCCCTTGGCCCCCTACTCGTTGTTGCTGTTTCTATTATGTTATTTTTCGCAGAGCCTAGCAGTAGTATGTGGCTTGCCTTCGACCGCGAAGCCATTGCCCAAGGTCAGTGGTGGCGCTTATTAACGGGTAATTTTTTACATACTAACTTGAACCATCTACTGCTTAATCTGGCAGCTGTATTATTGTTATGGTCGCTACACGGCCAATACTATCGTACTGGCCATTATGCGATGATGCTCTTTACCCTGTCACTTGGGGTGAGCTTTGGTCTATACGTGTTTGAACCCACTATGCAATGGTATGTTGGCCTGTCAGGCATCTTGCACGGAGTGTTTGTTTGGGGGGCGTATCAAGATATAAGACAAGGTTTAACCAGTGGCTGGATCCTCATGATTGGGGTTTGGGTGAAAATTTTAAATGAACAACTTTCCGGCCCCAGTGTTGGCATCGCCCAATTAATTCAGGCCTCTGTCGCCATTGATGCCCACTTATTTGGCGCATTTTGCGGCCTCATTTTAATCATTTGTTCACTTATCAAACTGCAAAAAAGCAGCTAAGCTGAGTAATACTGCCTCTGTATGCTATGCCATAAGGAAATCAAATGAGCCAACCCATCGAACTTACAGGCGCATGCCTATGTAACGCTGTCAGCATTAACGTAGCTCAGGCTAAACCTGATATAGACGCATGCCACTGCGGATCATGTCAAAAGTGGGGCGGCGGCCCCCTGCTAGCAATTGATTGTGGAACAAAGGTGACTCTCGTCCCAAACGATTCAGTGTCTGTTTATGACTCTTCAGATTGGGCTCAAAGGGGTTTTTGTCGTCACTGCGGCAGTCACCTGTTTTATCGTTTAAAAGAAACCCAACAATACATCATGCCGGTAGGTCTGTTTGAGATACCGGATACGACAGGTGTCGGTTTCCATACGCAGATCTTTACCGATGAAAAACCAGCTTATTATGATTTCGCGAATCAAACCAAAATGATGACCGGTGAAGAGGTATTTGCTGCGTTTATGTCGCAAGCTGGTAAATAAAAATCCTTAGGCTCTGGATTATCTATTACACATAAGAAAAAGGCTGCGCGTTGGCAGCCTCTTTATACAGTAAATTTACTATACTTTCCGTCGTCCCATCACCAATGAAATAACCAGTAGCACTAGAAATACGAAGAAAATTATTTTCGCGATACCTGCCGCCGAACCAGCAATACCACCAAACCCTAGTACTGCAGCAACCAATGCGATAATTAGAAAAATAACAGCCCAACGTAACATAAATATTCCTTTTTAAAGTAAATGGACTTTAACTAAAGCGTTATTCGTGCCAAACCAAGCAATAACTTAATTGAACCCAAGTAATAACTGGCTTGAGGGCCGTTAGCCTCCTTTAGTTAAGGTTGATAAACGAGCGTGAGTTAAAGGAAAATATGAATAATTTTATTCCCCTCGTGTAACAATTACATAAACGTTTGCGAGCCAATGTACGGCGATATTTTACTTTGGGATGGCTAAATCAGGTCTGTGGTAAATAAAAACGATCAGAATAATTCAAAAAAAAACGCCAGCAGAGAATATCTGCTGGCGTTTCTTGTTGACGTATTTGAGATGAGTCGCTACTGATTATCGAAGAACTCGTCTACTTCGCGCTGAGCTTCTTCCTTAGACTTGCCGTATCTTTCTTGAATTTTACCAACAAGTTCAGTGCGGTTGCCTTCCATCTTATCCAAATCATCATTTGTTAAATCGCCCCACTTTTGTTGGGCTTTACCTTTTAACTGTTTCCAATTACCTTCGGCTTGATCTTGATTCATCATTATCTCCCTTTAAGAAAATACTTCGAAAATTCCCTTAACACAAAGTCGCGTTAAGGCGTGCTTCAAAGGTAAGAGGAGCAAACAACGTGCCAGCGGCAATCTCGGCTCAACATGTAACTGGGTAGCAGCAAATAACATGTACATCTGTAGACCTGCTGGGAAGGGATGTAATTGGTGTAATCTGTAAACTACATTACAGATGCAATAACAGTGACACCTGCTCTTTCTTAGATAACTTATACACTACCAATTTATATGAATTAAGTATCATACGCTGTAGCTCTCCTTCTGGCAGGCTACCGTCTAATATAACGGTATTCCAATGTTGTTTATTCATGTGATAACCAGGTAATACAGCACTGAAGACATCCCGGAGCATAATGGCTTCTTGAGGATCGCATTTAAGATTCATCCTGTATTCCAGCTTGTCATCACCTTCATTTGCTTGGGTATTTTGACTCACAGCCCCCAAGGCCAAGGTGGCAAACATTTTTCCTTTAACCTTATAAACCGCCACATCAGGGCCAAACGGAAAGTCCTCAATGGTTTCTGGAAAGTCCAGCAGCCATTGCCGCGCCTTTACGCCAACCTGACGACTCGACTTACTAACCGTCTGAGTTTTCGTATGTTTGATGCTAAATGCTGTCATTGGAAATCTACCCTGGATACAAGACTTCATTGAATATTGGTTAATATACCCAGTTTTTCTAACAATAACCTTTCAACAGACACAAAAAAGGAGCAACTAAGCTCCTTTTTTACACTATTTTCAGCGCGCTAAGCACAGGCTAATTAGACCAAAATATCTCTCACATTAGCGAGGTCTGTTTTACCGTTGATGATCTCATCCGGAGTTAACCCTGAAATTTCATGTGGGAAGACCAACCATTCTTCACTTTCGTGAACAAAGTAATCCGGTACTATGTCCGTTTTATTATTTTGCGGTTTGTAGTAAGGGCAAGCGATACGCACATTCTTAGGCATATTCGCACGAGACAGTTTCTTAATTTGCTTAATAAGCGCATCAACACTGCGCCCAGAGTCAAATACGTCATCTACGATCAACAAGTCATCATCCGCATTGGCGTTTTCAATTAGGTAATGCAAGCCGTGCACTTTGATCGTTTTAGATTGTTGATCAATCCCGTAATAAGACGACGTACGCACCGCAATGTGATCCGTTTCTACTTTCTTAAAATCAAAATACTCTTGAACCGCGATACCTATTGGGGCACCGCCACGCCAGATACCAATAATAAAATGCGGACGAAAACCGTCTTCGTATACTTTTGATGCCAAGCGAAATGAATCTTCTAATAATTGCTGAGCGGTGATAAATGTTTTTTCCATCGAAAAACCCTTTAAAGCGTGGACTGCCACTGACTGCATAAGGCAGCAAATCAGGGCACGAATATTAAATCATCGCCCATTATACACTGAAATAACACAATATGAGACGAGGATTATTGCAAATTTATGACGCTCTTCAGTCATTTGCTGCAAATTTATTCGTATTTTAACGCACTGGCAGGATCCACCTTCACCGCGCGATAGGCGGGGTAAATACTGGCAGCGAAACACAACAGCAATGAAAATAAAATAAGCAGAACGATTTGGTGCCAATGCATTTCAATCGGCAGCCCTACCCCACCTGTCGCCGCCATAATAGGTAAATCAAACAAGCTGAGCAGATTATTTAATTGGCTAACCAATAACAATCCCCCCGCGGCACCAAACAACGTGCCTTTTATGCCGTTATACAAGCCATTAAACAAAAATACCTGCATAACGCGGCTACGAGACAAGCCTTGGGTAAGCAAAATGGCAATATCACCTTTTTTCTCAGTAACTACCATAACCAAGGCTGAAACGATGTTAAATGCTGCCACGGCTATAATCAGCACTAACATGAGCGCCATCATGTTTTTTTCCATTTTAACCGCATCAAATAAAGGGCCTTGACGTGTACGCCAGTCATCACTGCTCAGCCCCATCTCAGCTAATGTATCCACCACGGATTTGTATTCAAATGGGTCTTGTAGAAACAAGCGCGTTTGGGCTATCCGGCTTACTTTATTGCGCATCAGTTTAGCGCTGTCGTTGATATTCATTAAAATCACTTTCGAATCAAGCTCAGAGCCCACATCATAAATACCGACAACCGTAAATAAACGCTGGCTCGGCATTTGTCCAAATGGGCCAAATACGCTGCCTTGGGCAGATAAAATACGAGTTTGCTCGCCTAATCTCAAATCTAAGCGGGTAGACAGTGCGCGGCCCACAATAATCCCATAGCTGCCAGGAGTTAAGTCGTTAATTTGCCCCATCATCATATTTTCAGCGATGATAGAGTGCGCATCTGTGGTTTGCGGTTCAATGCCTTGGATCATCACGCCTTCTAAACTACGGGATGATTGCACGACCCCTTCTGACTCGATGAAATCACTAGCGGCAATAACTCCGGGCAATTGAGATAAGCTGGAAATGATCTGCTCACTTTCCCCTTGCGTATCTACCACTACGTGGGGCGCAATGCCTAGAATACGGTCTTTTAAGTCCCCCTCAAAGCCATTCATCACAGATAAAACGGTGATCAGGGACATTAAACCAAGGGCAATGCCGATAGCGGAAAATGCGTTGATAAACGCGATAAAGTGGTTACCTTTTGACGACTTTGTGTAGCGCAAACCGATAAAAGCAGAAACAGAGTGAAACATGCTAGCAATAGACTCTTAGCCAAGGGTTAGGGATAATTCAACGTTAATGTTAAATCAGGCAGTTTTTAGCGCCACGTGATTTAAACGCGTTGCATTTAATCCATTAAAAAAAGCAGAATAAAACGTCTTCATCAATAATCGTTTAACTCATGGTAAAGTAAAACGTTTTTTGAATAATACGCTCTGGTCATAACGCAAACAAGGTTACAATACGTCAAGTGATGTTATAACGGATATTTACCCTGTAATATCTCAATTAACATATAAATGGACGATAAAAACCTAAGCTAAAGCCAAGGTAACCAAAGACATCCAGTTTCGGAGAATACATGCACGGCACCAGCCTCGAAGAAAAGCAGCAACAATTCAATGAGTTCTTTACCATAGAACACGCCATACGGGTGAACTTTAAAGCCGTAGCAGCTGGCTTTTCTTTGCCCGATGCAGATGATCTAGGCGAGCACATGCCCTACGCGTTTCGTGTGGCCAGTGAAGCAACCTCAATGGATGCTCAAACCTTACGCACATTGCGTAATATGGGTGAGCATGCTGAAGAGTTGGCCAGCTTTTTAAATGCACAATCGCGTAAAATCGACTTATTAATGTCGCTAGTATTGCAACAGCAAGACGATCCTAGCCAAGCATACGAGTCAGTCAAATTTGGTGGTGGTGGTATCATCGTCAAGTGCGACGACCCCTTCGAGCTTGAGCAAATCATCGAATTAAAGCTTTTTTTGAAAGAAGAGGCCTCCGCCATTTTCTGTTTCGGCGAAGTCATTGGATGCGAGCAGGTAGGCGAGCACTATCACGTATCACTTATTTACAACTGCATTCGTGATGAAGATCAAGACCTTCTGGTACGAGCAAGTTTACATCTTCAAACAGCGCAACTGCGAAAACGCGCCAAGCAACAAAAGAACGACTAATTTACATGACAGCAAGTATTTTTAATCCAACGCTGGCCAAAGGCCAAAGAGACGCTATTCATTGGGGAAACTTACACGGTAGTAGTTTAGCCCTAGCCATTGCTAATGCAGCAGGCAAGACCAAAGGCCCGATTCTAATGGTGACGGCTGATACACCAAGCGCCATGAAATTAGAAAAAGAACTGAGTTTTTTCTTACAAGGTAAAAAGGTACAGGTGCAGTTATTCCCAGACTGGGAAACCCTACCCTATGATAATTTTTCGCCTCATCAGGATATTATTTCTCAACGCCTAGAAACACTTTACCGACTCACTCAGGCAGAAAATAGCGTCTTTATTGTACCGGTAAATACCCTGATGCTGCGCATGGCGCCAACAGATTATCTCAGCAAATACTTGTTGTTCTTAAAGGTTAATCAAACCTTAGACATAGATGCCTTTCGCTCTGGGCTAGAGCGCTCTGGTTACCAACATGTCAATCAAGTCATGGGGCACAGTGAGTTTTCCATACGTGGCAGTATCATTGATTTATTTCCCATGGGCAGCCAACAGCCCTTTCGAATTGATATGTTCGACAATGAGGTCGACAGTATTCGTTATTTCGATCCTGACAGTCAGCGTTCAGGGGACAAAATAGACGAAATTAAGTTGTTACCGGCGCGCGAGTTCCCTACGGATCAAGATGGTATCAAATTGTTTCGCCAACAATATTTAGAAAAGTTCGATGCCAATAATTCGAAAGAATCAGTCTATTACCAAGTGGGTAAAGGCATGATGCCTGGCGGCATAGAATACTATTTACCGTTGTTTTTCGAGCAAAGCGCCACGCTGTTTGATTATTTGCACCCCGACACCTTGCTCATGATGCACGGCGATTTGGCCAAGGCCTGTGACTTTTTCTGGACCGATGTAAACGAGCGCTACGAACAATTGCGCTACAACCTAAGCCGTCCTCTTATGGCTCCGGCTGACCTTTTTCTACGTAACGAAGAACTCTTTGCTGCGTTAAAGAAATGGCCAAGGATCACCATTGAACAAAACGCCAAAGAGCAAAAAGCGGGCGTCACCAATTACGACACTCGCACGATTGGTGATATTGCAATTAAATCGCAGAACAAAGTGCCTTGGGCAACCTTAAAAGAAAGGGTTAGCGAGTGGCAAAAAAGCGGTAGCAAGGTACTGTTTAGCGCCGAATCCCAAGGCCGAAGAGAAAGCCTGCTGGATTTACTCACCAAAGCGGGCATCAAGCCAAAGGCATTTGAGCACTTAGACGCCTTTCAAAAAAGCAAAGAACAACTCGGTATTACCATCGGATTAGCCGAGCATAGCTTTGTACTATTTGAAGATAACAAAGAGCTGGCGTTTATTACCGAAACAGAATTACTCGGGCATAAAATCAGTCAGCGCCGATTACGTGACAAACGCCAAGCGACCGACGAAAACGCGGTTATCCGCAATCTTGCCGAATTAGCGATTGGTCAGCCAGTGGTGCATTTAGATCACGGTGTGGGCCGATACCTTGGCCTGCAAACGTTAGATGCCGGCGGCGTCACCACTGAATACCTCACCATTGAATATGCCAAAGAAGCTAAGTTATACGTCCCCGTATCCGCGCTGCATTTGATCAGCCGCTACAGTGGTGGTGATTTAGAAAAAGCCCCACTGCATAATTTAGGCACCGAAACCTGGAGCAAAGCCAAGCAAAAAGCCGCTGAACGCGTCCGCGACGTCGCAGCTCAGTTACTCGATGTATATGCCAGACGCGCAGCCAAACCAGGGTTCTCGTATAAAATAGCGTGGGACGAGTACCAAGCCTTCAGTGACAGTTTTCCCTTTGAAGAAACCTTAGATCAGCAGCAGGCCATCAACGCAGTTATTCAAGACATGGGCAGTAGCAATGCCATGGACAGACTCGTGTGTGGCGATGTTGGCTTTGGTAAAACAGAAGTGGCCATGCGTGCAGCATTTATCGCTGCCAATCAAGGTAAGCAAGTAGCGATATTGGTGCCCACGACATTACTTGCTCAGCAGCACTATGAAAATTTCAAAGACAGATTTGCCGACTGGCCGTTTAAGATTGAAGTGATGTCGCGCTTTGCCAGCGCCAAAGATCAAAAAGGCGTAATGGCCGGTTTAGATGACGGTAAAGTTGATATCGTGGTCGGGACCCACAAGTTGCTACAAAGCGATGTAAAGTTCGATGACTTAGGGTTGGTGATTATTGACGAAGAACACAGGTTCGGCGTACGCCAAAAAGAGAAATTCAAAGCCCTTCGCTCGGATGTAGACATTCTTACGCTCACTGCCACCCCTATTCCGCGAACGCTAAATATGGCGCTGTCTGGCATGCGAGATTTATCTATCATTGCCACGCCACCAGCCAAACGCCTAGCAATCAAAACCTTCGTTAATCAACGCAACAAAGAACTTATTCGCGAAGCCATCATGCGAGAAATTTTACGCGGTGGTCAAGTTTACTTCCTGCACAATGAAGTAGAAAGTATTGAACGCACAGCGGATGAAATAGCCGAAATTGTACCTGAGGCCAGAATTGCCATTGGTCATGGTCAAATGCGCGAACGTGAACTTGAAAAAGTTATGGGTGATTTTTACCACCAGCGTTATAACGTTCTGGTGTGTACCACCATTATTGAAACAGGTATCGATGTACCAACGGCCAATACAATAATCATGGACCGAGCAGATCACTTAGGCCTTGCCCAATTACATCAATTGCGCGGTCGTGTGGGTCGCTCTCATCACCAAGCATATGCATACTTGTTAACGCCTCATCCTAAACGCATGACCAAAGACGCCAAAAAACGTCTGGACGCCATTTCATCTCTAGAAGATTTAGGCGCAGGTTTTGCCCTTGCCACCCACGATTTAGAAATTCGCGGTGCCGGTGAATTACTCGGTGATGACCAAACAGGACAAATCACTACTGTGGGCTTTACCTTGTATATGGAAATGCTCGAACAAGCCGTTGAATCGCTTAAAGACGGTAAAGAGCCCTCCCTTGATGCCGCCCTTGCCAATCAAACAGAAATTGAATTGCGCGTACCTGCGTTGTTCCCAGAAGATTACGTCAATGACGTGAACACCCGTCTGTCGTTATATAAAAAATTAGCCAGCTGTAAAAACGAAAAGCAAATTAATGAAGTGCAAATCGAATTAATTGATCGCTTCGGGTTACTTCCAGATGCTGCAAAAAACTTAGTTCAAATTAGCCTAATGAAATTAGTGGCCAAGAAAATAGGAATTAACAAAGTGGAAGCAAATAATGCGGGAGGAGCGATTGAGTTTTCTGATAAAACGCAAATCGACCCAAGCTTTATTATTAAACTGATACAATCACAGCCGCGCATTTATCGCCTTGAAGGTGCCAACAAGTTGAAATTCAATGTGCCTACTGAGTCCGCCAGCGATAGACTGCAACTTATCCTGGATATGTTAAATGAATTTAGCCAGCAATTACGAGCCGCTTAATGCCAAAAATGTTTAGTTTTATAAAAACCATAAACCGCCCAACCACAACGCGAAAGCCTAAGCTTGCTATAACGCTTCTCGCGCTAGGCTGCAGCTTATCTTTGCACAGCACAGCACAAGCAAAAGACTGGTGGTTTGATATAGAGGTTATCGTGTTTAAGCGCGATATTGCTGCCCAAAGTATTGCTGAAAGCTTCGAGCACAAAGCGCCAGAGTTTGCTTCATCGACCGCCTTTGATTTACTTAGCGGATATATCACGCCAGACCTGACATACATGAACGCCGGTTTACCGTATTGTGATGTCAGCATCGAAGAGAAACTAACAGAACAACAAGCGCGTGAACTCACCTTAACAAACCATATATTCACCCAAACCGATTATTCCTATCTTGATGCACTGAACGCCCCCGAGTTAGACGAAACAACCGCATTGTTCGAGCAATTAAGCGGAACGCAAAATACGCAATCCGATACACAGTATACGCAAACAGACGGGCAAGATGAGCGCGCTGACGCTCTTAATGAGCAAGCAAACGAAGATAGTGATGCTGCTTTAGCGCAGCGCACCATCACCGAACCCACTTGGGTCAAATGGCAAATCCCGCCATCCTTACCCTGTGCGTTTGCACAAGACAAAGTGTTGCTTTTAGGGCCTTACGATCACCCTATTGCCGAGACACAACCAAGCCATATTCCTCGTGTTATCGACGGTGTGGAATGGCCAGATCGCCAAAGCCCGTATCTGTTGCCCAAAGCGAGCTTAGAATTAACAAAGCTTGAAGAGCATATTCGCTGGCAAAAAGATTTAACCCCTCTTTTGCATGTGGTTTGGCGCCAGCCTGTGGTATTTGGCAGAGACAAGGCCCAGCCTTTCAAATTGATTGCCGGTGAAAACTACGCTTCAGCGTATGACCAAGACGGCAACCGAAAAGTGGAAACCGCGCCCAAAACAATCGTGGACCCGCGCTTTATGGATACACAACAAAGCGAAGATACATCTGAGTCGGGGCTAGCAAATGATACTTTATTCGCCCAAATCAATGCCGCAATTGCGTCTTCTGAACCGGCTAAAATTATCGACTTTAGTCAAAATGAGCACACAGATACTGACGCCAGTATTGATGCTGAAGACTTTATGCATGTGGCCGAGAACCCATTATGGCAAGTTGAGGGTGATTTCAAAGTGTACCTTGAGAACTTAGGTCGTACTCCGTATTTGCATATCGACAGTGATCTTGATTTTCGCGCACCGATCACCCTACGTTTACCCGGAGAAACCGACGTAGAGCCGAATAATTTTTTACAGAGTTTTCATTTCGATCAATTGCGTAGAGTCATTTCGACCCAATTACACTACTTTGACCATCCGCTGTTTGGCATGGTGGTACAAATTCGCCGTTATGAACCGCCAAAGGAAACATCAGACAATTAATCTGTACTTATTCTTTACTTACTCTTTACCTACTCTGTAGTTACCCTGTAGCGACTTTGAGGTAAAACACAAGCTAGCTGTGTTTAAAAATAGCGATATACGTACCAACACCAATCCGCATTAGTACGTACTTCGTCTCTTATTAACGTGGAATGGTATAAAAAAAGCGGCTCATTTGAGCCGCTTTTTGTTGCTTACCTGCCATTCTTTTCGATGGCTTTATTTTCGGTAGGGTTATTTTAAATCGTTAGAAAACAGTATTTAAACGCATGTAGTAGTAACCGCCTTGCCAATCAACAATGTTGCTTGACCAGTAAACCGCGCCACAACATTCGTCACCGTTATCTTTGTCTGGGTACTCGTCAAAGATATTGCGCGCACCAGCTGCAATGCTGACATTTTCACTGATTTGATAGGTAGCTTCTAAGTCGAAAAATACAGTAGGATCATATTCTTGACGCGTTGTTGCATCAGAGCTAATTGCGTTCTCGTATGAGCCGTAAACATTAGCACGCACCAACAAGGTTAAATCATCAAAACTATGTTTCGCTGAAGCAACGCCACGCCATTCAGGAATTGCATTTTCCAAATCAAATTGGTCTTCTGCGTTTAAGAAAGCAGACGCGTCAGAATCAATTTCGGTTTTGTTGTAGTTAACCGATGTGCTCAGCACTGTATCACCCATGGTGTAGGTCACAACAAAGTCCATGCCGTTAGTGACAGTATCAAATGCATTTTGGAAGTAGTTAACGCCCCCAATGGTGTTAGCACCGGCCACACCTGCGGCTTCTAACTTAAGGAAGTTAGCATAGGCATCTGCATCTGTTTCATCGGTTGATACGTCTAGCGTTGATACGGCATAGAAGCGATCTTCAAGCTCGATACGATAGAAATCCAACGTCACATTCAAATCGTCAATATTGCCCGTTACACCTAAGCTGTAATTCAATGATTTTTCGGGTTTTAACGCTTCTGCACCCAAAGCCTGACCCACAGCACTTAGTGCAGGGAACAAGCCTGTTGCCACTGGAAGGCCTTCAGGTAATCGCGTTGAAACGTTGGTGGTACCTTGTTGGCCAGGTGTCGGCGCTCTAAAACCTGTGCCCACCGAACCACGCATATTGAAATCATCGCTTATGGTGTATTTGAAGGCGAGTTTACCCACCAATTCAGACCCAAAATCAGAGTAATCTTCGTAGCGCATCGCAGCTTGTAAGAATAAGTCTTCGCTAACATCACTGCTTAAGTCCGCATAGATACCGTGCATATCACGCTCATACTCACCTGAGTACTCGGGTGAATAACCTGGGAAACCGTTCGAGCCAACGCCCACAACCTGATACACGGGATCGTCACTGTTTGAACAATCCAAGGTAGAGCCACCGGCAATTACCGCTAACCCTGCAGCGGTCGTTCCGCCAGCATCATCACAGAACCCCCAAGGATCAGACGTCGCGTAAGCACCTGCCGAGTAAGAGGCTTCATCACCGCCTTTTAACTCATATGTTTCTTCCATGTAGGTCAAACCAAAAGCAAACAACACATCTGAATACAAACCAAAATCAAAATATTTCGTGAAATCAGCAGAGAATTGCAATTCTTCGTTGATTAAGTCCCCAGGATGGAATTCCGTAGGTGAATCAGCGCCCATTGAGGGGTTGATGGTATTTTTCAACGTGTATTCGATTTCGTTTGAGCCGAAACGGCCACTGAAGTCATAGGTCATTCCGTTAGCGAATTCACCTTCTAAACCACCAACCAAAGAGAAGTCGGTGATATCGCCAAAGAAGCGAGGGGTGAAACCACCTGGGAATTTTTCAAGCGGGCTATAGATAGAGCCGTCTTCTTGTCTTAAGTCTTCTATGGTGCCGTTTCCAGGATAACGATAATAGAAAGAAGCATCCCCTTCACTCTCAGAGTAATTACCAAATGCGTAGAACTTCATATCATCGTTAAATTCATAACCACTGTTGAAGAAAATACGTGTGGCTGAGGTATTTGGTTGTCCCCAAGGTTGCACTACGTCTTCGCCGCCTAAATTAGCGTTTTCTAAACCAGCAACAAAATCAGGGTCGCTTAAATATGGGTTAGCAGCACCACGCGGGTCGCTAGCATCAGCGCAGAACCAATCTTCACAGTATTGTTCACCGCGGTTGGTTGAATCTGAATCTGCATATTCAGCAGATAAACTTAAAAAGCCGTTATCACCTAAGGCAAAACCAATGTTCCCTGTTAGAGTAACTTGCTCACCATCACCTTCGTAATATTGGCCGGCGTCAACTGAAAACGAACCACCCTCGTCATTATCTTTCAACACGAAGTTAATAACCCCAGCGATCGCATCTGAACCGTATTGCGCAGCAGCACCATCGCGCAATACTTCAACCCCTTTAAGCGCAGATGAAGGGATGGTCGCAATATCAGGGCCTTGCGTACCTGAACCGCCAATTTGCACCAACGCGGAGCGATGACGGCGTTTAGAGTTAACCAATACCAAGGTTTTATCCGTTGGCATACCACGTAGGGTTGCAGGGCGGATAAAAGATGCACCATCAGAAATGGGCTGGCGCTGTAACGAATATGACGGCACCAAGGTTTTTAGTATGTCATTGGTGTCCGAGAACGGAACAGCAGCCAAGTCGTCTTCACTCAAAACATCAACCGGTACAGGTGAGTCAGCGAGTGAGCGAGGAGCACCACGCGAGCCGGTAATAACAACCTTCTCGTAAGCATCGGCAGCTTCATCTGGCGTTTGGGTTTCTTGTGCGATTGCTGATGAAATGGCAACAGAACTCATTGCGCAGGTCACCAACCCGGTTTTTATTGCTTTGCTAAGTTTATTTTGCTTAAGCATGTGTGTTCACCTTTTTTATTTTTAATCTCTGCGAGCTAATTAACTTGGCTTTCCGTTACTGCACAGCCTGCTCGTCCCGAGCAGGTCTCCTATCAAATTGGCTTTTACTCTGGCTTAGCCAGCACCACTTCAATTTCTATTAGCATGTTCGGACCACCGGCCAAACCTGCGATTTGAAAAGCAGAACGCGACGGTTTATTTGGCTGCTCCTTCGTACCGAAGTACTTGGTGTATGCCTTCATAAATCCACCGAAGTCCATCTTTCCATCCATGGTAGGGTCGCCTACCATGAACACCTGCATTTTGACGACATCGCCAAAATCAACACCTAAGTCTTTAAACGAGCTCTCTAGTCGTTTAAACACACTCAAGGCTTGGGTTTCTGTGTCGCCGTAATATTCACGACTGCCCTTTTCTGCGTCTGGATTAACTGGGCCTGGGGTCATACCCGCATGAAAAATCAATGTGGTATCAGGGGTAACTTCAACCGCACGGGAGATAGGAAACGGGTTGTTATTGGGTAAAGCATGACGCGTGACTTCTGCAAAGCTGTTAGCACTGAATAATGCGGCAGCTGCGGCGACTAAAATGCTTTTATTCACGGTTTTGTTCATCTAAAGGTAACTCCTGGTTTTATTTAAGTTGGCTGATATACGCTGCGAGGTTTATCGCATCGGGATCAGATTGCACCATGGAAACGGCGGCTTTCATTTGTTGTCCGTACACATCTTTTTGGTCTGAGCCGCGAATACCTGCACGAAAGTGATTAATTTGTGTCAGTAAATACCAGTCATTTATGCCGCTAAGGCGCGGAGCTCCCATCGCTTGGTTTCCTGCTCCGTTTGCACCGTGGCAAGCTGCACAGCCTTGATATAGATTTTTTCCTGCTTCTATATCACCATGAATGGTGGGCTCTGGTGTAGGTGACTCTGTTTTACCAATCCAACTGGCGATAGCGGAGATATCGCTCGGGGTTAAATGACGTGTCATGGCCTGCATTTCGCTGCCGGTCACATCGCTGGTGTGCGCCCCGCGAATACCTTGCTTGAAATTATTTAACTGACGCTCGATATACCATTTTGACAATCCACCTAAACGCGGCGCTTTAATATTGGCGTTGCCCTTTAATTGGCTTCCGTGGCACACAGTGCAGTATTCAAGCCCCTCAGGTGTAGGTGCTTCAGAGGCATGCACCGCACTTGCAGTGCCAGCAAACAATAGAATGAAGAGTGTAGATTTAAGCGACATGACTGGCTGCTCCGCTTTTAGTGTGTGAACTGACAAGTTGGTTGAACTGTTTCAGAGCTTGCTCACTAGAGGCCAAGGCTCCCTCTTGCCAACCACTGTGGTGACTTATTTGATCGCCGATCATGAAGTGACGACCCTCCGGCTTTTGCAACAGGTGATAATATTTATCGAAATCTTCAGGGCTCATGCGCATACCACAACCCATTTGGTGATTCATACGGGCCCAAGGAATACTGATACCGTTTTCGATGTATTTACTGCACCCAGGATGGATTTTCTCTGCGGATAACGCCCCAGCGGTCAGTCGCTCTTGTGGGGTCATTTTTTCAAATATGCCGCTGACTTTAGCGTCCCAAGTATATGCTCCTAGTAAAATGCCTTTTTGCGCATGAATATCATGCGACGGATACCACAATTGATTGATAGGGTCAGTGGTATAACTAATACCGCCGTAAATACCATCACGCTCCCAAAAGCGCTCACTCATCTGATAGGCAATTTTAAATAAATGCCCGCGTTTCACGCTGTCTAAGCCGGCTTGATAGGTTTCAGAGAAATTATTGTCGATACCCGCCATGAAATAAGCCGGAATGTTGTTGAAACAGTAATCTGCTTGAACCGTATGCAGTTTGCCACCTTGCTCATAAGTCACCTCAACACCGTTATCGCGATTATAGATTTTCTTCACTTGCGCGTTGAGTACAGGTTGGGTTTTCAGGTGGCGTAAAAAGCCTTTGATCACACCGTCCATTCCCCCGACAGGCTCCATTAGCGGCTCGCACCAATCGTACAACTCTGCTCCTAAAAGCCCGCCATACCAAAACTGGCTATCGAGCATGGCTTTTAATTCAATTGGTGCGTGGGGAGTCGGAAATTCCAGCATGCGATCAGTCGTAGAGCCTGCTCGCTCACTACCAATGTATTTCCCGTTTTCGGTTAAGTCACCATAGGTTTGCGAAAACTTCATGAGTTTCGCGACGTCTTCTTCAGACATCATTTGATCAAAGTTATGTGAGTCTGCTGACTTCCACAGTAACTCTGACATTAACCCGCGCACATCTGTGTGGTATTCAATAATACGCTTTGGTTTACCGTCTAAGGAGTTGTCGTCATGAAAATATGCCATCTTGCTGCTGTTGGCTTTGATCTGTAACGGTACATTCAATGCTCTGCAATAGTGCAACAAACGTCTATGGTGGCCAGGAATACGTGCAGGACCGCAGTTAAAATACAAATTATCTTGTTTATCAAATTGGCAAATTTGGGTATTGCCCATTTCATCGATTTTGTCGCCGTTGCGCACGGTCAAGTTACGCCCGCCAGGTCTAAACGAGGCTTCTAATATTGTGCAATGAATACCCGCTTTTTCGAGCTCAAGTGCAGTGGCTAACCCCGCTACACCGGCTCCTAGAATAAGGGCTGTAGGTTGTTCGCCTTTAGCGGCAGGTGTGATGTGAACAGGCCCAGAATAACTATCATCAGGCATTAACCCTAAAGCGAGACTTGTTTTAAGTAATGCTGATGAACCGCCCGCTGCCCCTACATAATTGAGAAATTGTCTTCGAGTAATATTTAGCATAAGCGTTCTAACGTACTTCCTAATTTATCGTTCTAATGAGTTGCAAAATCAGGTTTATATGCTAACGACACGCATCAAATCACAGAACGCACAATAGTATTGTGCCGCCCCATATTTTTTTTATACCCCTTAATTTACAAGGGATTCAGTGACATTAAAGGGAAAATAAAGAAGCTTCCAAGCAGCGTTCTTTTCAAAAATGCATAAGTTATACGGCATTAAAATTGCTTTTCTGGAAGTAGAGTGACTTCGCGATAGTGAACAACGCGTTTGTTAGCCATGGTGAGTAACGTATTTGTCGTCGAAACATGAACGTGACTCTATTTTTGATTTGAACTCGCTTTCACTTAAGAGCATAAGCCCAAATATAGAGCAGATGCTAATTTGGGCACCTATTTTGCTACCTTGTCTTTAGCAAACAATTATATGAATAAAACAGCGTGATTTTGGGTACTGAATGAACACAAAACAATTAGAGTATTTTTTGGCCACAGTAGAGCAAGGAAGTATTTCAAGTGCAGCTAAAATGCTGGATGTCGCACAACCTGCGATCAGTTTGCAATTGGCGAATTTAGAGCATGAGTTAAAAATAAAATTATTTGAGCGGAATTTTCGCGGGGTATCCCTTACGCTCGCGGGTACGCAATTTGAAGAACATGCGCGGCTAATTTTAAACCAAATTAACACCGCAAAATTCGATCTTATTGGCCTACAAACCGAATGCAAAGGCAAAGTGATTATCGGCCTTAGCCAGTCACTGTGTAACGTGCTGTCAGTGCAACTGCAAACCGAATTAGAACATCGTTTTCCCAACGTCGAATTAGCATTTAGGGTGGGACCATCCTATATGGTAGAAAGCTGGTTTGCTGAGCAACAAATTGATATTGCCCTGTGTTACAACGTGGAATTGAGCAAGCATGCCGCCAGCTCGCTGGCGCTGATGAACGAAAATTTGTACTTGTATATTTCGCCTCGTCCCAAAAACCCAAGTTACAGTGAGCTTTCGTTGTTTGGCTCAATTCCCTTTGAAGCGTTGCAAGACTATGAATTATTTATGCCTGACCGAAGAGACGCGCTGCCTAAGCTGCTTGAAGAGCAAGCCCAAAAGCTTGGGGTAAAGTTAAAAACGCGAAACGCGTTTGGGCAGTTGATGACCACCCTACATTACATTTCCCAAGGCTTCGGCTTAGCCATATACCCCTCTTCTGCGACCTGTCATTTAGAGGTCAATCATCAAATTCGGGCAATAAATATTACTGAACCAGAATTAAAGCGAGAAGTGTATTTGCGCCTAGCGGACCACCAGCACAAAAATCCTGCGGTAGCGGCTGTTTTTGAGCTTATCCGCGAAACTGCAGCAAACTTACATGCAGACAACAGCTGGCGTGGTGATTTACTAGATAGCAAATATCAGCAGCAGTCTGTTATTAATATTGAATCCGCTGTGGCAGGCTAGGTGTTTGCAACCTAGCTTCTTACACACTCTTCACATTCAGCGGCTTAAGGTGATCCTAGCGCAGAATATTTAACGCTTGAGCACCGCTCATCCCCTTTTCAACACCTAATTGACGCGCCGCTTTTGACACCTGAGATACCGGCCGTTGCAACATATCTTCATGGGTTTTCACCCCTGAGACGATAGCGCATGCTTCACCGGTTTTTTCGCACGTTTGCACATCAACGTAAGCACAGGCAAGTAACCCTTTGCTACCCTGCACGGTTAACAGGGGTAACTGTAATTCTATTCGCTCGCGTTTTAGCTCTCCCCAGTTAAATACTGACGCTTGAGCCCCAATGCTAAACACAAGGCTGACTGCAACCCCAATCACCTTCACCATATACCGACTCCTTAATCATGCTTAATATCAATGTGGAAACGAGCTTTTGCAGTATTGGTGCCATATGGGCAGCGTAACAAGCAGCACAGTTATAAGCAGTAAAAAACCTAAGTGATTGATATTATTGCACCAAAAGCGACATTTTAACGATTCGAATTGCACTTATTTGTCGCCACGATGCGGGCGCGCACAGCAACCAAATAGACATCCTTAAGCGGGAACGACTTACCCGCACATGTGGCTCAAGCAGAAACCTGAGCTATCGCTAACCACTTTTTCAATATTCAGTTAGCGCAGCTGTTTATAGGCCCAGCGGTTTATAGGCCCAGCGGTTGATAAGCCCCGCTCTTTATAAGCCCAGCAGTTGATAAACGCTGAGATTACAAAGAGCACAAGTTGTGTCCAGAAAGTTTAGGTATTAACGCAGCTTAGGTATTAACGTAACAGGGCATAACACAGCAAACCAACAATACAGGAGATTAAAAAGCTCAAAATCGCTCCTTCTTTAACCATATCATTTATGCTGACTTCACCTGAGCCGTATACAATGGCATTGGGCGCAGTGGCAACAGGTAACATAAAGGCACAACTGGCTGCCATGGCTGCGGGGATCATAAATAGCGCGGGGTCGTTACCAGAAGATACAGCAGCCACCGCTAAGATGGGCATAAGCAATGTTGCTGTGGCGGTATTGCTGGTGATTTCTGTTAGATAAGTCACAATCAAGCAAATGGCTAAAATAACCATTACTAAGGGCAAGCTCGTTAAGCTCAGTAACCATTGCCCAAGAATTTGACTTAGGCCGGAAGCGCTAAACCCTTTCGCCAACGCAATTCCACCCGCAAACAATAGTAGTACGCCCCATGGAATGTTTTTCGCGGTTTCCCAGTCGAGCAATCTGCTGCCTTTTCCATTAGGTACCACAAACATCGCCACAGCCGCGGTTAAGGCGATGGTGCTGTCTCCGGCATAGGGAATATCAAACCAGCCACTCCAACCACCAAATGGCTCGTTGCGGGTTATCCATGCCAGCGCAGTGATACCAAATACCCATAATGTTCGCGATTCTTCTTTACGCCAAGCGCCTAACTTAGGTAACGAAATATCATGCTCAAGGGTGACATTACGCGTCAGCCACAATGCGATAATAGGTAAGCTGATTAATACCACTGGCACACCAACTTTCATCCAAGCTAAAAAACCAAACTCGTGCCCTGTTTGCTGTTGATAAATACCGGCAAATATCACATTCGGTGGCGTGCCAATCAACGTCCCCAGCCCGCCGACACTCGCTGAATATGCTATCCCTAAAATTAAAGCGACTTTAAGTTTTGGATTATCTACGTGGGATAATACCGCCAACGCCATCGGCAATATAATAAGTACGGTGGCAGTGTTTGAGATCCACATGCTTAAAAAACCCGTCGCAAGGGAAAACCCCATTACCAGACGCCGACCACTGCTCACGCCTACCATTCGCACCATGTAAACCGCTAAACGCTCGTGGGCACCACTTCGCTCTAACGCGGTGGAGAGCATGAACGCACCCATCAAGAGCAAAATAACGTGACTCCCTAACGCTGAGGCTGCAGTGCCATGGTCAAGTACGCCAAATAACGGTAACAATGCAAAAGGAACCAGCGAAGTAGCAGGAATAGGCACGGCTTCACTTACCCACCAAATAACCGTTAATGCCGTGATGGCTGCCGTAACAGCGGGCAAATATTCTACTTGTGAAAAGCGTAAAAATTCGTAAAACGCGATCGCCACTATTGGACCAATCAAAATAAAGTGCTGACGGGTTAATTGCATAACATGTTCTGTCCTGATGTATAGCGCTGACGTAATGCTTAGGCTAAGCACATAATTTGTCTTCGCTCTATTTTATGAAACCGTACAAAACAGAGCGTAATCACTAAGAAAAATAATTATTAGGCTTCAGTCAAACGCTTGATAGAAACCCGTGTATTTTGACCCGCCGAACGATCAATTTAGCCGAGCTACTTCGCCCGGTCTATTAACATGCTTGCCGCTCGACATAGCTGCGTGATCTACCCAGCTTCGCAATCTAACCAGCTTTGCAATCTAACCAGCTTCGCGCTTTAGTGTGCGGTGTAAAAAGTAACATCTTATTGATTGTAATACGCTTCAAGTGTACGCAGCGCACTTGTGTAAGCGTCTGTTTTAGCAAGCGCTCTAAAATCAGCAGTGGGTGCCTTAGCTAATTTCGCTAAGCGCGGATTATCCGGTAAATTACTCGGTAAACTGTCGATAACCTGAACGGCAGCATCCGGATTATTGCACACCAACACCATGTCACATCCGGCATTTAATGCTGCGCTTGCTCTGGCGGCAAAGTTTCCAATAAATGCCGCCCCTTGCATTGATAAATCATCTGAAAAGATCACGCCTTCAAATTGCATTTTCTTGCGTAGGTAGGTTTGAAGCCACACTTTAGAAAATCCTGCAGGCATGTCATCCACATCTGGGTAAACAACATGTGCAGGCATCACCCCATCGAGTAATCCCATTTCGTTTAAGCGGGTAAAAACCTGCATATCCAATTGGGTGATTTGTTCGAGGCTGCGCTTATCGACTGGCATGGCTATGTGCGAGTCTTCTTTCACATTACCATGTCCCGGAAAGTGTTTGCCTGTGGCTTTCATGCCAGCACTGTGCATCCCTTTAATAAACGCACTGGCCATCTGAATCAATGGCTCTGGCTGGGAATGAAAAGAACGATCACCTATCACGTCCGACACACCGTTTAAGTCCAATACGGGCGCAAAACTCAGATCAATATCCAATGCCAAACACTCAGCTGCCATCAACCAACCAAAGGTTTTGCAGTAATGTTGGGCTTTGGTCAAATCTTCAGCGCTTTGCTGGTAAATAGCCCCCATTGCAGGAATGGCACTGAAACCATCACGAAAACGTTGTACTCGCCCGCCCTCATGATCGACACCAATTAACACCTGGTTTCGTGCCGCTAAACGAATTTGAGCAATGAGCTGGGCAAGTTGCTTTTGATCATAATAGTTACGGCTGAATAAAATAACCCCGCCCACCAGCGGATGGTCGAGCAGTTCTTTGTCATCAGGTGTTAATTCACAACCTGTGACATCTAACATTATTGGTCCCATGAATCATCTTATAACGCGTTGAATTAAATGCACTATAAGAGAACCCGTTAAATAAACAAAGCCTCAACAAGCCCCTTCATTAAATAAAGAGCAAATTATTCTGCAATTGCGTTTAAACAATGAGCAAACATATAGAGTTTGCACACAAATTAAGCGTTAGAACCCTTAGAAAAATCATAGACATAAAAATGTATGACATTCCGCGCTGGGCATGATTATACTAGGTAAAATCGTTATTTTATTGAGTTACTATGGGTTTTCACACCGTTGGATTGATAGGCAAGCAAGGACATTCTGGAGCGAATTTAAGCTTGCAGGCTTTAATTGTTTATCTAAAGCAGAAAGACTGCCGGGTTATTGTTGAGCAAAGCTGCGCGTCGCAATTAAAAGGCAATGGATTTGAAATAGCCGACCTGAATACCATAGGTACCCAAGCCGATTTAGCCATAGTGGTCGGTGGTGACGGCAATATGCTTGGCGCCGCTCGGGTATTAGCTAAACACAATGTTGCCGTAGTCGGTATCAACCGAGGCAACTTAGGCTTTTTAACCGATATCAATCCGGATGACTTCGAACACCAACTAGACACTATTTTTGCTGGCGAGTGCCAAATCGAGCAGCGTTTTTTACTCGAGCTTGAAGTGTACCGAGGAGGAGAGCTCCAAAGCACCAATTCAGCGGTAAACGAAGTGGTGTTGCACCACGGAAAAGTTGCCCATATGATGGAATTTGAAGTCTACTTAGATGAAAACTTCGTATTTAGTCAACGCTCTGATGGGCTTATTGTTGCTACCCCAACCGGTTCAACGGCCTATTCATTATCTGGCGGTGGGCCGATTTTAACGCCGAATTTAGACGCCCTTAGCCTAGTACCTATGTTCCCCCATACGCTCAGCGCTCGCCCCATAGTAGTAGACGCCAACAGCACGGTGCGAATGAAAGTATCCAAAGAGAACAAAGATAATCTGCAGGTCAGTTGCGACAGTCACATCGTGCTCACCGTATTACCCGGAGACGAAATAGTCATCCGTAAAAACCCAGCAAAATTATCCTTAATCCATCCTAAAGATTACAATTATTTCAACGTGTTACGCACAAAACTAGGCTGGGGTAGTAAACTTTACTAACCCTATTTGCAACACAACAACCTACAAACGAATCGCCACAACGTTAGCCGTTGTCCTAAGATAGTTGATTATTTGTTAAGCCAATTTTTCAGTATATCTAGAGGAGTTTTTGTAGGTCTACGCGTACCGTTTAAAGCTATATACAATAGGGCGTAAGTAAAATCTGGCTAAAGCGCAAAAGCTACCGGCAGAGTCGCTTTTGGTTAAACATCTAACGTGAAAATTTGCTTACAGTTAATTCATCGTTAACCATGGCAAACATCACTACACAAAGTCTTATCTCACTTGCAACACCCATAGTCAGTACCTGGCTAAAAATATCTTTTTATTTTAGCTGCACATGTAACGTTTAAAAAACAATCTATCTTATTGATTTACAACAATTACACCTAATTGTACAAAATGACACTGTCATTAAAACCTACAAAGTTCACTAGACAGGCGCGAAAATATGTATATATTCACAGTTACTGTATGTTTGAACAGGTGTTGGTATGTTACTTCATTTATCTATTCGAAATTTTGCTGTGGTTAAATCATTAGACATCGATTTAGCGCAAGGTATGACTGCCGTTACGGGTGAAACCGGCGCCGGCAAGTCCATTTCTGTTGATGCCTTAGGTTTGTGCCTTGGGGACAGAGCTGAAGCAGGTTTTGTGCGCAGTGGCGCTGACAAAGCTGAGATCTGCGCATCATTTGACGTGAGCAAATTAACACTCGCGACTAAATGGTTGCAAGAGCATGAATTGGATGATGGAGATGATTGCCTAATAAGACGGGTTATTTCAAGTGAAGGTCGCTCTAAAGCCTTCATTAATGGTACGCCTGTGCCGCTAAGCCAACTGAAATCTTTAGGTCAATACTTATTGAGTATTCACGGCCAGCATGCCCATCAACAAATTTTAAAAGCAGAGACACAGCGTGAACTGCTCGACAACTTTGCAGAGCACACTTCTTTACTGAATAAAGTAGCGCTGCACTATCGCACGCTGCAACAAAAACAAAAACAATATCGCGAGCTTTTGGCTGGTCAGCAGCAACGCGCGGACTGTTTCCAGCTTTTGTCTTATCAAGTCTCAGAGCTAGATGAGTTTGCAATCGGTGAAGGTGAATTTAGTGAGCTTGAAAGTGAACATAAAAAACTCAGCAATAGCCAAGCCCTGTTAGAACAAACCCAATTAAGCTTTTATCAGCTGTATGAAGCAGATGACTTCAATGCATTGTCAGCTGTGCAAAACAGCATAGATAGATTAACGGAATTACAAGATCACGACCCTTCCCTGTCGCCCATTTTAGCGCTATTAAATGAGGCCAGCATTCAAATTGATGAAGCCGCCCAAGAGCTTAGAAACTACACTGAGCAATTAGAAATTGACCCGATGAAAATGCAGCAGGTAGAAGCCCGTTATTCGCAAGCGTTGGATTTAGCTAGAAAGCACCAAGTGCAAGCTGAAGGCTTATATGATTATCATCAAACGTTGGCCCAAGAATTATCACAACTATCACAAGACGATGAATTACTGGAAAGTATACAAGAAGAATTAATTTCATTAGAAAAGCAATACTTTCATAGTACTGAGCAACTCAGCTTATCGCGCACCAAAGCCGCCGGTAAATTAGCTAAGCAAGTCGAAAGCCAAATTCATAAAATGAATATGGTTGATGCGATATTTAAAATTGAAGTTGAACCGCAAGCCAACAGCGCCCCAAGTAAACACGGTTTAGATAATATTCAATTCAAAGTATCAACGAACAAAGGCCAGAGCTTAGATAAAATTGAGAAGGTCGTTTCTGGAGGTGAGTTATCGCGTATTGGTTTGGCAATACAGGTTATTAGCTCTCACAATAGCCAAGTTGCCACTATGATTTTTGACGAAGTCGATACCGGTATTAGTGGTTCAACGGCGTCAGTAGTGGGTCACTTACTGCGAAAGTTAGGCGAGAGCTGCCAAGTAATATGTGTCACCCATTTACCCCAAGTAGCAGCTCGAGCGCATAATCAAATGTTTGTCACTAAGTTCAGTGACAAGAAAACGACTGAAACCCACATGATTTCTTTACAAGAAAGTGAACGAATTGAAGAGTTGGCACGTCTACTAGCTGGAGACAAGTTAACAGATTCTGCGCTCGCCAACGCCAAAGAGTTACTACAAATCAGTAATTCATAACAATTATGCATTGATTAGGCTATCTTGGCTGAGTTAGGATGCTTCGCCTAAGGACCTTTAGCGAAGTATGTGTAGGGTCATTATTTACCTATTAGCTGAGAATTTAAATAAGAATGAAGTTTAGAAATATATTGGTGGTGATTGCTGCCTCGTTGATGTTATCTGCATGTGCTGATTGGATTTATCGAATTGACGTTCCCCAAGGTAACTTTTTGGATGAGCGTGACGTAAGTAAATTGCGTATTAACATGACAAAAGAGCAAGTAGTGTACGTATTAGGAAAGCCCGTTGTTGAAGACTCTTTTGATCACGACACTTGGTATTACTTGTATCAGATGAAGCGCGGCATGGCTAAACGCGGTAAAGACTTTCGTAAGGAACTGACTCTTAGCTTTGTAGATAATCGTGTTAGCGAGGTTTCTGGAGACTTTGAGCTCTCTGAAGACTTCTATACTCCGTTAGATGAGTAAGCCCCACCTTAAGAAGTAACGAATGTCGGTTAATTTATTCCTTGTCATTTGCATGCAGAATAAATTAATCGACCTTCAGTTCACTTACCAATAGTCACCCTATTTTTGGGCCTTGTAATCTTTTTGAGCCCTCCCCTTCTATCCGCTTTCATGCTTTATAAGCTTATTTAGCACTATTTGATTTGCCGGCAAATCCGCTAATCTCAACGAGAGCAGGTATATTTGTCATAAAACTGACGGTAATTCCCGCTAATATTAGCCGAGCCATGGGCGCTTGTGGCATAATATGCGCCGCATTTTCCTCAAACCGTCGCGCTAATGAATGCATAACTTGATATCCACTTTATGACTTTCAGCTTTAGCGCTTATCGCTAGCACAATGAATAGCGCCGAGGAATAACACTTTTCACCTCAAATATCGGAAGAACACATTGTTAACTACCGCAAACATCACTATGCAATTTGGCGAAAAGCCATTATTTGAAAATGTATCAGTTAAATTTGGTAACGGAAATCGTTACGGCTTAATCGGCGCAAATGGCTGTGGTAAATCTACCTTTATGAAAATACTAGGGGGAGATTTAGAGCAAACAGCAGGTAACGTATCAACTGACCCAGGCGAGCGCATTGGTAAGTTGAAACAAGACCAGTTCGCTTACGAACAATACAGTGTCATCGATACGGTAGTGATGGGTCACAACGAGCTTTGGAAAGTCAAAGCTGAGCGTGATGCGATTTACGCTAACCCTGAGATGACGGAAGAAGATGGTATTCGCGTAGCAGACCTAGAATCTGAGTTTGCGGAAATGGACGGGTACACAGCCGAAGCGCGTGCTGGTGAGCTATTGATTGGTGTCGGTATTCCGGTTGAGCAACATTATGGGCCTATGAGTGAAATCGCTCCGGGCTGGAAACTACGAGTGCTATTAGCTCAAGTTATCTTTTCAGACCCAGATATCATGTTACTCGATGAGCCTACCAACAACCTGGACATTAACACCATTCGCTGGCTGGAAGGCGTATTAAATGAACGTAATTGTTCGATGATCATTATTTCTCACGATCGCCATTTTCTTAACAGTGTTTGCACCCACATGGCAGACTTAGATTACGGTGAGATCCGTTTGTTTCCAGGCAATTACGATGAATACATGACGGCCTCGACGCAAGCGCGTGAGCGACTCGTCGCTGATAATGCCAAGAAGAAAGCACAAATTGCTGAACTACGCACCTTTGTTAGTCGCTTTTCAGCAAATGCTTCTAAGTCTAAACAGGCGACATCGCGCGCTAAACAAATAGACAAAATCAAACTTGATGACATTAAACCATCAAGCCGTCAAACCCCTTTTATCCGTTTTGAGCAAACGAAGAAACTACACCGTAACGCCTTAGAAGTAACAGGCTTAAAGAAGTCCTATGAAAAAGAGTTGTATAACGGCTTAGACTTAATGGTTGAAGTAGGCGAGCGCATCGCGGTTATCGGTGAAAATGGTTTAGGTAAAACCACCCTGCTTAAATGTTTAGTCGGAGACACAGACTTAACTGCCGGTGAAGTAAAATGGTCAGAAAATTCAAATATCGGCTATTACGCTCAAGACCACGCCCATGAGTTTGAAAAAGATATGACGCTTATGGAGTGGATGTACCAATGGGCGCAAGAAGGCGATGACGAGCAAGTCATGCGTGGCACGCTTGGCCGCTTACTGTTTTCGCAGAATGAAATTACTAAGTCTGTTAAAGTCATATCTGGCGGCGAACAAGGTCGAATGATGTTTGGTAAGTTGATGCTTCAGCGCCCAAATATTCTGGTGATGGATGAGCCAACAAACCACATGGATATGGAGTCAATCGAATCATTAAACTTGGCTCTAGAAAACTATGCGGGTACGCTTATTTTTGTTAGTCACGACCGAGAATTTGTTTCGTCAGTAGCGACTCGTATTATTGAAATTACCCCAAATGGTGTTGTGGACTTCCGTGGCAACTATGAAAGCTACCTAGAAAGCCTAGGCGCCTAGTGTATGATTGAGAGCGCTCAGCGCGCGCTCTAGATACAAAAAAGCCTGAATCACATTTAGTGATTCAGGCTTTTTTTTTAAAACTTAATAGGCTGATACAACGCTCTGTATAAGCCGAGTGTGATTAGTTGTTAACTAACCATTTAACAAATTGCTTTGCTTCAATTGCGTTGGCAAATTTAGTGCTTTGGCGACCTTGTTTGTCGGCAAATGCCACGCTTTGTTTGTTTACAGAAATTGAATGCACTGGGTGCACTACACGGATCTGAGAACCGTTATATAAATAAGACATAATAAAACTCTCTTTCAATTAGCGCGATAATTTGACGCGCGAAATTCAACGAAGCTTCACTATAGATTTGACGATAACTTTACGACTTTCTACAAGTCTAGGAGTGGTATACAGCGAGCACATGCTCACTCGTTCGCCGTTCAATAATTCAGCTTAATATTTTTGTTTTTAAATGCTGGCTGACTGGATCAAGGTAAGACAAGACATTAACGCGTTACCGAAATGGTAACACTGCTTATAAATGCGGAGGTTGATTCATAAGCAAGGCAGCACATTACAGCACTTCTAAAATAAACGCAATAGCTATTTTAATAATATTTAATGCTATCATGCCCTATTGGTTATAACTTAATTTGAGTGATATATGCCCGCTAAAATTGCCGTATTTGTCGATGTGCAGAACATTTATTACACCACCCGCGATAGCTACCAAAAACAATTTAATTATCGTAAATTTTGGCAACACTTAAGTGCACAAGGCGACATTGTTATCGCTAATGCCTACGCCACTGAGCGCCACGACACCCAACAACAAAAGTTCCAAAGTGCGCTCAAACACATCGGTTTCAATGTGAAATTAAAACCCTTTATTCAACGCAGTGACGGCTCGGCTAAAGGTGACTGGGATGTGGGGATCACCATAGATGTATTAGACGCTGCCCCACACGTCGACACTGTCGTTTTGCTTTCTGGTGATGGGGATTTTGACTTACTGCTCAAAGCCGCAAAAGACAAATATAAGGTGGGCACAAAAGTGTATGGCGTACCCGCGCTTACTGCGAGCTCACTAATGAATGCCTGTGATGAATTTATTGAGATTACCCCGTCGTTACTTCAGTAAAACGTTATGAACGACTAACCCATAAAAAACCTGCGAAAGAGAATACCCCTTCGCAGGCCAAGCTCAATTAGTAACCCGCAAGTTAGAAAATATGTGAAACGATAAACGCAGAGGTATAGGCTAATAAACCATAGCCTGCGAATAGGCCCCAAGCTATTTTCTTGCTACCTGTTTCCCCTTTGAGAGTCGCAACGGTTGCAACGCACTGTAAAGCGATCACATAAAATATTAACAGCCCAAGCCCCGCCCCTAAGGTAAGGCCATCAGCTTGAATATTTTCAGCTAATCCGGCGATATTTTCGTCAGCGCCTTCAATGCCAAACAAGGTTCCTAATGCGCCAACGAATACTTCACGTGCCAAAAACGAAACCAATATGGCAACACCGTAACGCCAATCTAATCCTAGCGGTTCAAAAACAGGCTCTATCCACTGACCAAGCATGGACAAGTAGGAGCCTTGTAAATCATGCTCTGAGCTTGGGAAGTACCCCAGAAACCAGATAACCACAGATACCATAAAGATGACGGGCCCTGCCCTACGAATAAATTGTTTAGCGCTAGTGAGCACGCGTAATATGAGTGGTTTCCAATGAGGCAAACGATAGTTAGGCAACTCTAAGATAAATGGCATCTCTGCTTTATCGCTGTCATTTTCAGTAAATTTATTCAATAGCACGCTGACGATGAGAGCAGTGACTATGCCTAAAAAATACAGCACAAAAAATGCAGTACCTTGAAGGCTCAGTAGCCCACCTAAATAGGTGGTATTCGGTATTAGCACCGCAATAAGCAGCGCATATACCGGCAAACGCGCAGAACAGGACATTAACGGTATCGTCATCATGGTAATCAAGCGTTTACGCGGTGATTCAATCGTTCTCGCTGCCATAATAGCGGGTATGGCACAGGCGTGACCCGACAGGTAAGGAATGAAACTTCGGCCAGACAAGCCAAAGTAACTTAGTGGCTTATGGCATATCAAAGCAGCACGTGCCAAGTATCCGCTATCTTCAAGTAAGCCGATAATTAAAGTCAACACCATGATCTGCGGCACAAAAACGAGAAACGAACCGAGTCCTCCAAATATCGCATCTTGCAGAAAATCATTGATAACGCCTTGGCCGATAACAGATGTTACAGCTACGGCTAGCCAACCAATAATGCTCTCAACGCCGTCCATTAGCGGCGTTGCCCAAGTAAAAATACTCTGGAATAAAACGAACATTATGCTGAAAAATGCGACACCACCCAAAACACTGTTTAACAAAAAACTATCAATGGTATTTTGTTGTTTTAAAACGATATCAGCATGAATTCCATATTGCTTCGCGATACGGCGACTAACATTAAATACGCTGTCATCATCTGGCACGCGTTGACGTGGAATGTATTTTTCAGGCTGTGAGGCAACCTCGTTTAATGCCAACTTGAACTCGTGTATGCCCACTAAGGTTTTAGCTGAAAGCGGAAATACAGCCGCGCCTAGGTCTTCACTTAACTTATCGCAATCCACCTGATGACTGAAACGAACTACCTCGTCAATCATGTTTAAGGCGAACACTAAAGCCTTGTCATGTTGCTTAGCTAAATCGCGTACCTGTAAACCAAACACTAAGCTTCGTTCTAGGCGAGTGGCATCCAAATTACATACGATGACACCTGTATTGTCGTCATGCATCGCCTCGTGAATTTTTTCGACTGCTATTTCTTCATCACGTGAGAGCGTGCTTAATGAATACGCGCCAGGGAAATCAATCAGTGTGTGTTCACCAAATTTACCGCTTTTTAGTTCAACTGTTACACCGGGAAAATTAGCGACTTTCTGACGCATCCCAGTGAGTTGGTTAAACAACAGACTTTTCCCTGAGTTGGGTTTACCTACTAATATTATATTTTTCATGACGCTACTTGATTGTTCGAACACTAAAAAAGCGCTCAAATAGACATTAATGCTATTAAGTGATTACCCACGCGAAAATGTGTCGTTTAGGCTAGATGTAAAAACAAAATAAGATAGTTTAGCTAAGGCTACTGACAGCAACCTTGTCGGCAATACTCTGTTCTAAGGTATAAACACAGTCACCAATTTGAACAACGACCGGTCCATTCATAGGACTACGCCGAAGGCATCGAACAGACTGACCGTCAGTCAGCCCCATTTCTAATAACCGATTCGTTACCGCAGGCAACAAGGCATTATCTAAGCCACTGATTAAACCGGATTTTTTTGCGGGGATATCCCAAAGTGTCATCGCGCCCTCATCAAACAATTGATACAAATGAAAATTGTTTTCATTAATACCATAAGTTTGACCAAAGGCGCAACGTCAACTGATTAACTCACTTTTAAGTGGTCTGCGACCAAAAATGCCATTTCAAGCACTTGGTCAGCATTTAAGCGCGGATCACATTGGGTTTTGTATGCTTGAGCGAGATCATCATCGCCAATCTCATATGCACCACCGGTACACTCAGTCACATGCTGACCGGTCATTTCTAAGTGAATACCACCAGCATGCGTTCCTTCAGCCTTATGCGCTGCAAAGAACTGCTGTATTTCACGTAAAATAGCATCAAAGTTACGCGTTTTATAACCGCTTGATGCTTTGAACGTGTTGCCATGCATAGGATCTGAACTCCACACTACATTGCGTCCTTCTTGTTTTACGCGACGTAATAATGCAGGTAGGTTCTGTTCAAGGTTGTCAGCCCCCATACGGGTAATTAAGGTTAAACGACCTGAGGTATTTTCTGGGTTTAATGCATCGATAAGGCGGATTAGCTCGTCACCTTGCATCGTCGGCCCTACTTTTACGCCGATAGGGTTATGTATACCGCGGAAAAATTCAATGTGGGCATGGTCAAGTTGACGTGTACGCTCACCAATCCACAACATATGAGCTGAACAGTTGTACCATTTGTCGGTTAAGGTATCCACCCGCGTCAATGCTTGTTCATAATTCAGCAAAAGTGCTTCATGAGACGTATATAAGCTGGTTTCATGCAGGGTTGGCGTATTGCTAGTGTTGATACCCATAACATTCATAAACTCCAAAGAGTCTTGAATTCGACGCGCCACATCTTGATAACGCTCTTTAAGTGGATTGTTTTCCACGAACGCCATATTCCACCTATTTACTTGATGTAAATCTGCTAAGCCGCCTTGGGCGAACGCACGAAGCAGGTTTAAGGTCGAAGCGCTTTGATGGTATGCATCAAGCATACGTTGTGGGTCGGGTAAACGTGCGGCTTCGGTAAATTCGAAACTGTTGATAATGTCACCACGGTAACTAGGAAGAGACACATCGCCAATAGTTTCAAAGTCGCCAGAGCGTGGTTTGGCGTATTGCCCTGCCATGCGCGCGACTTTGGTCACAGGGCAACGGCCTGCAAACGTCAATACAATTGCCATTTGCAAAATAACTTTAAAGGTATCGCGAATTTTTGGCGCATTAAATTCATCAAAGGACTCAGCACAATCACCACCTTGCAGTAAAAAACCCTTACCGTCAGCAACTTGGCCTAACTCTTTAAACAACTGACGCGTTTCCGCAGCAAAAACGAGAGGAGGATAAGATTTTAGCTTTTGTTCCACATCGTTTAGATGTTTTTGATCATGGTAAGTGGGTTGTTGCAGAATTGGCTTTTGACGCCAACTATCAGGTTGCCATTGGCTCACATTGTGTCCTTAAATATCAGTAGAGTCGGAAATGAAAATGGGTTCACAAACCGCATGCTCTAAACACGCAGATGTCACGCTCAATCATACCTTATATCCGCCGTGATAAAATATACTTAACGCAAAGAATATACTTAACCGGCGCATAAATGAGCATAGTCGAGTTCGTTAACCTTGCAATAAAAGGTTAGGAAACTGACACCGCACTATTTTAGCGCTTACGCCGGTTTAATGTTTGCGTTGGCGTATATTACGTATGCTGTTGCTTAATATGTTCGATTAAGCCGTCTGATGCTTGTTCAATTAAATCTAAAACGTATTCAAAGCCCCGTTTTCCCCCGTAATAAGGATCAGGAACCTCTTCTTCGTCTGCCTCACAAAAACTCATCATGAGAGAGATTTTGTGGCGATACTCATCAGGACATATTTCCTTTAAATTACTTACATTCTCCTTGTCCATGGCTATAACGTAATCAAACTGCTCAAAATCACTGCTATTAACTTTACGACACTTTATTTTTTTAAAGTGATAGCCTCGCCCTTCTCCTACCGTTCTTGAGCGCTTATCAGGTGGTGAACCAATATGCGCCCCTAAGGTACCGGCAGAATCGATTTTAATTGCCAATCCTGCGTGTGCAGCCTTGTGGCGAAAAATAGCTTCAGCTGAAGGAGAGCGGCAAATATTGCCTAAACACACAAATAAGACTGATGTGATATTTTTTTCTACTTTTCTGTCAAACACCTAAATAACACCCGTAAAAATTGTTCATTGTTTTGAAAGGAACCCAAGCTGGAGTTGCTAAGCGTCCTGTATAAACGTTAGGCCAAACACGCTATCGCTAACAGTTCGAAAAGGTAAATATGCATTGCTTGCATGATTACCTTTCCACAGTTGATGGCTTTTTGGTAACCTATATGAATATAGGGTCAGATATGCATCATATGGATGAATCGATAAAGAATACAACAGCTTGCCATCAAGTTCAGTGCCACGAGTGCGCCTATGTAGTTGAGGTTCCAGCACTCTTTCACCGTCAACGTGCACATTGCCCTCGATGCCATTATGTTATCACAACCTATTATCAAAATATGACACAAAAGCTAGTGGCGTTTTCGCTAGCCTCATTGATTTTTATGGTTGCGGCATTGTGCTTTAAATTCTTATCCTTCAGCGCTAACGGCCAGTATCATGCCATCAATATCATTGGCAGCATAGAAGCCCTAGCAGATAACGATTACCTCGGCTTAGCTATTCTACAAAGTGCGGTGATTCTCGTATTACCCTCGACTATTTTGCTCTGTTTATTGTATTTATTGATCCCCGTTTTATTTGGTAAAAAGCCCAAACACGCCGCACCGCTATTAAAGCTCATTTTCACGTTACGCCCCTGGACCATGGTGGAGATTTTTCTGGTGGCGGTTTTGGTCAGCTTAGTCAAGATTATGTCCATGGCTGATATTGGCATAGGGCTTTCATTCTATGCTTATGCGCTGTTTGCCATTTCCATGACAGCGATGCTCATGTATTTAGATCAACATCAACTTTATATTCTGACGTCTTGTGAGCTTCCTGCACCTCCAAAACCTCGTCCAGCCTCCCACAGTATTCAGACGACTTGGGCCTTATTAGTCACTTCGATTATGTTTTACATACCGGCTAATACGTTGCCCATTATGCACACTAATATATTGGGAGATGACCAACCTAGTACGATATTAGGAGGCGTAGTCACCCTCTGGAAAATGGGCTCTTACCCTATTGCCGCGATTATATTTATTGCCAGTATTTTAGTTCCAGTCGGTAAGTTGGCCATATTATGCTGGCTGAATTATTCCGTACAAACTGATTACTATGGTGGTCAAAAAACACGTATGGTCGGCTACCGTATCACTGAGTTTATCGGTCGCTGGTCGATGATTGACGTTTTTGTGGTGGCCATTTTGGTCAGCCTTATACAACTAGGAAATATCATGAGTATTTATCCTGGTTATGCAGCATTGGCGTTTTGCACTGTGGTGATACTAACCATGCTGGCGGCTTTTTCATTTGATACAAAATTAATTTGGAGTGAACAATAATCATGGCGAACAATGGTGAACCTGCTGATATTAAGCACGTTAAAAGCATTTCGAAAATATGGTTAGTTCCCTTCATTGCTGTATGCATGGGTGGGTGGATGTTCTATCACCAGTGGAGCAATCAAGGACCATTGATCAGTATTGTGTTTGAAAATGCATCAGGATTAGAAGCAGGTAAAACGAAAATAAAAATGCATAACGTTGATGTAGGCGAAGTTAAAAGTATTGAACTGACTGAAGATTTACAAAAAGTTCTGGTAACAGCGCGTATGTCAGCCAACTCTGAAGGTTTATTACGCGAAAACACCGAATTTTGGTCAGTAAACCCGCGCATTTCGCTCAATGGCATTTCTGGCTTAAATACTTTAGTATCAGGCACTTACATTAATATGTCGACGAATCTAGAAGGTCGTTCGAGTCGAGATTTTGTTGCCCTATCTGCACCACCTATTACCCCAAGCGGCACACCAGGGTTACATGTTACGTTAAACAGTAACGCTGAGTTCGCTTTCAAAGAAGGTGATCCTGTTATCTATAAAGGGCTAAAAGTAGGCGAATTTGAGAGTATCTATTTTAACTTCGATGAACGCGTTGTGTACTACAACACCTTTATTCAAGCGCCTTATCACAAACTCATCACGACCAATACCAAATTTTGGAATACCAGTGGTGTAGAAATGGACATAGGCGCAAACGGCTTTAAAGTCAAAAGCAGTAGTATAGAAACGCTCATTACCAATGGGGTCGCATTCGGCGTCCCTGAAGGTATGCCGCAAGGTGAGCGAGTGAATGAGCGCTCGTATTTTAGCATACATGAATCTTATGAATCAGCGGCTGAGGAACGCTACAAAGAATCCGCTAAATTTGTGATCCTAGTAGATGATACCGTACGTGGATTACGCGTTGGTGCCCCAGTAGAGTACCGAGGTATTAAAGTCGGTAAAGTACTGGAAATTAACCCGCCTAATGGTAAGCAGCACAAATGGCTGGACTCAGGTGTGGCCATTCCCGTGGTTATTGGCATTCAACCGGGCCGAGTTGAGCAAACTGATGATGCAGCGGGTATCGAATTTATTAATCAGCAAATCAAAATCTGGGTAGAAAACGGTTTTAGGGCATCATTGCAAACCGGCAATTTATTAACAGGCGCACTGTTTGTTAATTTAGAACAATATCCCAACGCCCCTGTTGCCCAGATGGAGCAGTTCCAACAGTATTCCGTGATCCCAAGCATTTCAAACGAGTTTTCTCAGATAACGGAAAAGGTCAGTGCCATACTCGATAACATCAATGACATGGACCTCGTGCAGATGTCCTCAGCAGCGAATCAGATGATGGCTGACATTAGTGCCAGTGCGAATAGTATGAACAGTACGGCTGATGATTTCGCTGAAACATTAAAAGAAATGGATGAGCAACAAGTCAGTGTGAAGCTTGCAGCCGCGCTGTCAGGCATAGCAGAGTTAACTCGAGGATTTTCTTCTGGCTCTAAAACAAATAACGAAATTAACGATACATTAGAGACCTTACAGCACAGATTACGTGAGTTACAACCTTTGTTACTTGAGCTAAACCAAGCACCGAACAGCCTTATTTTTGATAAATCTCCCAAGCCCTATCTTCAGCCTGGAAGTCAACCAAATACCCAGCAAGGGAACTAATAATATGAAACGATTGAGTGTATTAATCCTGCTTTTCACATTAGCGGCTTGCAGCACCTCGAAAGCGCCGATGAAACAGTTTTATATGTTAAACAGCCATACTCCGCTTATATCAGCCTCTCCAAAAGAGGTAAAGCGAGTGGTCGTTGTCGATAGAATATTGCTAGCTGATTACCTTAAGCGCCCTAATTTGGTGATGCAAATAGAGGGTAATCAACTGTACTATTCTGATATTGATCTTTGGGCGGAAAACTTACAAACCGGTATTCATAACACCCTACTCGCGTGGTTAAACGACAAGGCGACAGAAACACGCTTTATTGCTTATAATTCACCTGATGCAACCGGCAACCTCGAACGCCTTGTTATTAGTATCAAGCGTTTCATGCCCACAGACCAAGGGCAAGTCATCACCAGCGGCCAGTATTGGCATGTGAACAAAGCTCAAACCGATGGGCTGACGTCGCAGGAAAGTTTTGCATTTACCTCTGAATTATCTCAACAAGGATACAGCCACAGTGTTACTCTACTTGCAGAACAATTACTAAAACTCAGTCATCAGATAATTAACGATATTGAATAAGCAAGAAGGAAACTAAGCACATATGTTTATCGTTAGTCGTTTCATTAGAAATTATTTAAATACAGGAACAAAAGCGAGTAACTCTCCTGCGGTACGACAGCAAATCCAAGTCACCAACCTATTCGGTTTTATTGGATATTTTATTACCTTTATTTTAGGTGTAGCTGCCATATTTCGCAGTCAATGGGTTCATAACGGCGACTTCTATCTAGGAGTGACGTTATTAATCGCTAGTGTTTTATTCTTTACCTCACGGATAATTCTTAAATATTTTCAAAGTAAAAATGGCTATAAATTTTCTGCTAATTTAGTGACGTCGGCACTCATGTTACTGATGTTGTATTTGATTGTGATGGGCGGGGTAAAAAATACAGGTCCTTTATGGATTTATATAGTTCCCCCAGTCGTGCTGTTTTTTGGTGGTTTAAAGAGAGGGCTAATTCAACTGGGCATTTTCGCCCTAGTCGTCATTCTTATTCTTGAGTTCCCCAACAATGGTCTCTTGTTTGCTGAGTACAGCAATGAGTTTCGCTCTCGTCTTATTTATTCATTTATAACCGTCAGTATGCTGTTCGTGTTCTATGAATATTCAAGACAGCGCTCATTTAAAACGCAGCAAGAACTTAGTAAGAAATTTGAGCAACAAGCTCGTATTGATTCCTTATCTGGCTTGCAAAACCGCCGAGGCATGTTAGAAAAACTCGAATATGAACACCAGCGGACCCTCAGGCACAGTAAAAATATGACCCTGATGATGTGTGATATCGATCATTTTAAACAGGTGAATGATAAATATGGTCACGATGTCGGCGATATTGTGATTAAACAAGTCGGTCAGATGTTCGCCAATGGTTTGCGTAAACAAGACACGGTAGCGCGCTGGGGCGGAGAAGAATTCCTATTTATGTTGCCCGAAACCTCCCAGCAACAAGCGTTTGTGTTAGCTGAAAAATTACGTAAAAAAATAGAAAGTTATGAACAAAAAGTAGACTCTACACATTTATCAGTCACGGTGAGCATTGGCATCTATCAGATGCACCCTCAAGACAAACTAGATCATGCCATTAGCAGAGCGGACACTAATTTATATCGCGCTAAAACACATGGTCGTAACTGTACTGTGGTAACAGACTAACCACTTTGCCCGCTACCTAGCTAAGCAATGGGGCGAATAAGCAACGCTGTCGTTATATAACCCCCTAGAGCTGGCCATTAATCGTCAGACAGAATAAGCGAAATACATGCGCTCTAAACAATATCAGCAACAAGAAGACCTCACATTTAACTGGCGCGTAATAAAACAACTGTGGCCTTATCTCTTAGAGTTTAAACAACGCGTATTTTTCGCCATGCTTTGCTTGATTGCCGCCAAGGTCGCCAGTATTGGTTTGCCTTTCATACTCAAGCATGCCGTCGATACCCTAAACGCCGAAGACTCCAGCAATTCGATAGTACTTGTGCCCTTTGCGTTAATTGCCGCATACGGTCTACTGCGTTTAGCGAATGTATTATTCGGGGAAATTCGTGATACGCTTTTCGGCAGAGTCACCGAACGCGCCATGCGTCGTATCAGTTTGCAAGTATTTGAACACCTGCATAAATTGGATCTTGATTACCACTTAAATCGTCAGACAGGCGGTTTATCACGGGATATTGAACGCGGCACGAGCGGTATCAGTTTCCTTATGCGCTTTTTAGTGTTTAACATTGTCCCGACCCTATTAGAGATTTTAGCCGTTGTAGGCGTGCTATTTTATAATTACGGTTGGAGCTTTGCGGTCATCATTTTAGTCTCAGTCATCAGCTACATCAGCTTTTCTGTTAAAGCCACCCATTGGCGTACTGAGTTTGTGCGCGCGGTCAATCAAGCGGATTCGCTCAGTAATACCAGAGCCATTGACAGCCTTTTGAACTACGAAACCGTAAAGTACTTTAATAACGAAGAGTATGAAGCAAAGCGCTACGATGTAGCCCTAGCAGATTGGGAAGTTGCTAGGCGCAAAAACCGATTATCTCTTTTTGCCTTAAATGGTGGGCAAGCCACTATTATCGCCATCGCTATGACCAGTATGATGGCCGTGGCGGCTTATTATGTCGCTCAAGGCACCATGACCATAGGTGACTTTGTGTTAATCAATGCGTTTACAATGCAAATTTTTATGCCGCTCAACTTCCTCGGGTTCGTATATCGAGAGATACGAGGGGCGCTAGCAAACATCGAAAACCTATTTGCCCTATTAGGCAAATCATCAAATATTGTCGATAACGAGAATGCAAAAACAATTAAAGTCAGCGAAGGAGAAATACGTTTTTCCCAGGTTAACTTCGGTTACGGACCAGACAGGCAAATTCTGCATGATGTGAGTTTCACTGTACCTGCCGGTCAAAAAGTGGCCATAGTGGGCCCCAGTGGCGCGGGTAAATCCACCGTCATCAAGTTATTATTTCGTTTTTACAATCCAACTAGCGGCGAAATTTACATAGATGGCCAGCCCGTCAGTGATTCCACCCAAGCCTCACTGCGTCAAGCTATTGGAATAGTGCCCCAAGACACCGTCTTATTTAACGACAGCATTTTTGAAAATATTCGCTACGGCAACCCAACAGCGAGTGACGAGCAAGTCAATCAAGCTATCGAACATGCTCACTTATCAGCGTTTATCAACGCCTTACCAAAAGGCAGGGAAACCAAAGTCGGTGAACGAGGATTAAAACTATCCGGCGGAGAAAAGCAGCGCGTGGCGATTGCCCGTACCATTTTAAAAGGAGCGCCTATATTACTGTTTGACGAAGCCACCTCATCATTGGACAGCCAATCGGAGCAAGCTATTTTAAGTGCCTTTAAAGAGATTGCTAAAGGCCACACAAGCTTGGTTATCGCTCATAGGCTCTCGACGATCGTGGATGCAGATAGCATAATAGTTCTGCAAAATGGCCGTGTGGTTGAGCAAGGAAATCACCCTACACTTCTGAGGAATAAAGGCCCCTATTATCAGCTGTGGAATACCCAACAAAAAGTGAATACGCAAGATGCCTGAACAACCAAATCAACAGTTGATTGACGCTGTTAACCAAACCATGCCATTTGGAAAATATGCGGGTAGAAAATTGCTAGAATTACCAGAGCCCTACCTGGTGTGGTTTAGCCAAAAAGGGTTCCCAGAAGGAAAACTGGGTCAGCAATTGGCGCTAATGCATGAGATTAAGGTAAATGGCTTAGAAAATATGTTACAGCCGTTACTCAGATAATGTACACCCCTCGTTCCCGTTTTAATCGCTCAGGTCATCGTTCTAGCCCTAAACAGAACGAAAATATTGATAAGCAGATACGAGTATTGCACCAAGCGATGGCGCTAAAACTAATTGCCCAGCCTCAGCTTCGTCAACAGGTTATCGACACCATTGAGTCACGCTACCAAAATGGCCTATTACGCCATGGTGGTTACCTAGTATGGATATGCTTGATGGAATGTATCGAGGAGTCACCCGATGACTTTATTCAAGGAGTGATAGCCGACACACCCCAAATGCGAAAATTGCGCCGAAAAACGCCCTTTATCAACGTATTAACAGAGCAAGAGCGTCAACACGCGTTACACAACATTATTCTCTGATTTTCTTACGTATCGCTAGCCAAACAAAAGGAAAACAAAGAAAGGCAAATGCATTGGGCGCACCCGCCGAGACGGTTGAGGACGCTTGCGTCTGTGGTTGAGATTGGATCAAAAAAGTACTGTAAAGATCATTCGATTCGCTCAACTGAGTGTTATGTGCATTATCAAAGTCTTGCCCGTAAACATTCGCTAATGCACTGCCATTTAAATAACTACCATCCATGCGCAGACGGCTACTGTCATCTCTATACAAGCCAAACGCGTAAGTTTGATAATATCGAGTGCCTTGTGTCATACCAAATAAGGTTTGCCAGTTTGTCGCTTGCGCATAACAATCGCTGGTGTTTGAGCAATTTCGCTCATAGTTAGAAGGTTCTTGTGTATCGTGACGAACCAACTGAATATCGGTAAAAGCGCTATCAAGTAACCCATAGACCGCATCAGCTGAGGCGTATTCCCAGCCAGAATAGGCGTTGCCTGCGTCGTTGTAGCTCAAATGATTAGTCAATGTCAGGTCAAGCCAAATCAAGCCAGTTGTATTGTCTTTAACGGCAAGATTATCCCCTGTTTCAAATGCATCCCATTGAATAAGTTCTGCTTGAGTGCAAGGACTGAGTAAAATACAAACGAGTATAAGGGAGCGCGCCAGGTTATCCATTTTGAGTACCGTGATCTTATTGTTTTTATTGAATAAAAACTAATCTTATCAAGATATCAGTGATTGAAAATTAGCCAATGGTATGACCAGAAATATACCCTCTAAAACGAAAAAAGCACCCGAAGGTGCTTTCTTTCAAACGTATAAAGCTGTCGATTAACGACGTAGGCCTAAACGCTTGATTAGATCTTGATAACGCTCAACGTTCTTACCTTTAAGGTAATCAAGAAGCTTACGACGCTGGCTAACCATGCGTAACAAACCACGACGTGAATGGTGGTCTTTTTTATGGTCAGCAAAGTGGCCTTGAAGCTTGTTGATGTTAGACGTCAACAATGCAACTTGAACTTCAGGTGAACCAGTATCACCTTCTTTTACGCCAAAATCAGCAATAATTGCTGCAGTTTCTTGAGTAGTTAGTGACATAACTTTCTCCAATATAAGAGCTAAAAATACAGCAGGCCGATCACTAATTCAGCCGTGCCAAGAAGCGCGTATTATAGTGACAAACGATTAATTAGCAAGGGCAAATACAATTAACCTTGGGGGCTAAAGACGACAACGCGTTTTGGCGCCGCTTTATTGTCATTATCAATCTCAGAAACGCCTAAAAATACCTGTCCCTGAGTACAATAGGTACGCACTAACGTCCCTTTGGCAACCTGCTCTTCACTTTCATATGGCACGGGCTGACCGTGTAAAAAAGAATCTCTTGCTACCGGTGACAAATGCACACTAGGTAAGGCTTTTACCGCGCTGTCCATGGGTATCAATAAGGGATCGAGGATGTCGGTTAAAGGAATTTGCTCGGCCTGTGCTTTCTCAAGCAGAGATTCAAGCTTTTCAAAAGTCACCATTTTTTCACTAGGATAATCAGCAACAGCGGTACGATGTAACTTACTCACATACGCACAGCAACCTAGAAGCTGCCCTAAATCATCAACCAGAGAACGAATGTAGGTGCCTTTACTGCAATGCACTTCCATATCAACTTCATCACCCTCAAAGCGAGTAATGTTAAGCGAGAAAATCGTGATATCACGGGCTTCACGCTCAATCACAATACCTTGACGCGCATAATGGTATAATGGCTTTCCTTGATGTTTCAACGCAGAGAACATAGACGGCACTTGTTTAATTGGCCCTTTGAATGTCTCGCAAGCCTCTTTTAACTGTTGCTCAGTCACATTCACATCGTGGGTTTCAACCACGTCACCGTCAGCATCTGAAGTGGTAGTACGCACACCTAGTTTTGCTGTGACGATATACGTTTTATCAGCGTCTAATAAAAACTGTGAAAACTTGGTTGCTTCGCCTAAACATACTGGCAGCATACCCGTTGCCAGCGGATCAAGCGCGCCTGTGTGCCCTGCTTTCGCCGCTAAAAACGCGCGTTTCACTTTCTGTAATGCTTGATTTGAGGATATCTCTAGCGGTTTGTCCAATAGTAGAATACCGTCTATTGCACGACCCTTACGACGTCTGGCCAATCCTTAGTCCTCTTGTTCTTCATCAAGTGAACGCCCTGCATTGCGAGCTCGTTCTTTGTCTTTGCTTAGCGTTTCGTCAACCAAGTTACTGATACGAATACCTTCACTTAAAGAGCCGTCACGAACAAATTTAATCGCAGGAACCGCGCGCATACGCATACGGTTTGCCAATAACGTGCGAATATACCCTTTGTTTTCTTCTAGGATAGCCAAATAATTCTTCATCACTTCTTCGTCATTCTCAAAGAAAGTCACATAAATTTTGCTATACGACAAATCCCGAGACACCTCTACGGCTGACACTGTCACCATACCCAACCTTGGGTCACGGTTCTTGAACTCGTTCTGTAAAATACTGGCGATTTCTTTATGGATCTGCTGACCTACTCGGTCTGTACGAGAAAATTCTCTTGCCATTCTAATCTCCTAAAGCATCAAATTATGCTTTTGTTAAGACAAAACGGAGGCCTAAGCCTCCGTTTTAATTCAATAGTCATTAACGCGCTAACATTCTATGTTGGCGAATTATAGCTCACGCTCTACTTGAACGATTTCAAATACTTCGATTTGGTCGCCCACTTTAACGTCATTGTAGTTCTTCACGCCGATACCACACTCAACACCGTTACGTACTTCTTGTACGTCATCTTTGAAGCGTCTTAATGACTCAAGTTCACCTTCATAGATAACCACATTCTCACGCAATACGCGGATAGGGTTACTGCGTTTAATTGTACCTTCAACTACCATACAACCTGCAATCGCGCCCAATTTCGGTGACTTGAACACGTCACGTACTTCCGCCAAACCAATAATTTCTTGTTTGAACTCTGGGGCTAGCATACCGGTCATCGCCATCTTAACTTCATCAATCAAACTATAGATAACACTGTAGTAACGTAAATCAATTTCTTCTGATTCGATGATACGTCTAGCACTTGCATCAGCACGTACGTTGAAACCAACCACGATAGCACTAGATGCTGCAGCTAAGCTGGCGTCTGTTTCAGTAATTCCGCCTACACCGCTACCCACAATGTTTACCTTCACTTCAGAGGTAGACAATTTAGTCAGTGAGTCAGAAATCGCTTCAACTGAACCTTGAACATCGGCTTTAAGTACAATGTTCAACTCGCTAACGTCACCTGCTTCCATGTTGGCGAACATGTTTTCAAGTTTCGCTTTTTGCTGCTTAGCAAGCTTAATTTCACGTTGCTTAGCATTACGCTTAGTCGCTACTTCACGGGCTTTACGCTCATCTTGAACCACTAAGGCGTCTTCACCTGCCACTGGCACACCAGACAAACCAAGTACTTCTACTGGCGTCGACGGGCCCGCAATTGCAACATTTTGACCGTTTTCATCACGCATCGCACGAACTCGGCCATACTCAATACCACAAAGTAGGATATCACCGGCTTTAAGTTGGCCTTCTTGCACCAATACAGAAGCCACTGGACCACGACCTTTATCTAAGCGTGACTCAATAACAATCCCTTTAGCAGAGCCTGTTGGCGGAGCTTTTAAGTCAAGTAATTCAGCTTGCAAGCTAATTGCTTCTAGCAATGCATCAATACCTAGACCTGTTTTCGCAGAGACGTTAACAAACTGGTGTTCACCGCCCCACTCTTCTGAAATCACTTCAAGTTGTGACAATTCAGTTTTAACACGATCTGGATCGGCGCTTTCTTTATCCATTTTATTGACTGCAACAATCAAAGGAACGCCAGCTGCTTTAGAGTGCTGAACCGCTTCTTTGGTTTGAGGCATCACGCCATCATCTGCTGCTACAACCAAAACAACGATATCCGTTGCTGTGGCACCACGAGCACGCATTGCGGTAAACGCGGCGTGACCTGGCGTATCTAAGAACGCGATGCGCCCATTATCAGTTTCAACACTATACGCACCGATGTGCTGAGTAATACCACCGGCTTCACCTGCGGCTACTTTCGCGCGGCGAATGTAATCAAGTAACGAGGTTTTACCATGGTCAACGTGTCCCATGATAGTCACAACTGGCGCACGAGATGCCAAGTCAGACGTTACATTATCCGCCAACAATTCATCTTCTAACGCGTTGTCGTTAACAAGCTCGTATTTATGTCCCATTTCTTCAACGACTAATACCGCTGTTTCTTGGTCTAATACTTGGTTAATCGTAGCCATCTCACCCATTTTCATCATGGCTTTGATAACTTCAGTGGCTTTAATAGCCAACTTATTTGCTAAGTCACTAACGGAGATCGTTTCGCCTAAACGTACGATACGTTCAACCGGTTGAGCCGGCTTGTTAAACGCATGCTTAAGGTCAGAACCTGCATTGCGTTTTGACTTTTTACGACGACGTCCGCCACGTTCAATTTTAATATCATCAGCATCTTCAGCTTCTTGTGCATAACGGTTACTGTGTACATGCACTTCTTCTGCTTCTTGCTTCTTACGACGCTCTTCTTCTTCTTTCCAGCGACGTGAGTTTTCTTCAGCCAGCTTGCGCGCTTCTTCTGCTGCTTTTTTCGCATCTTCTTCAAGCTTACGCTGCGCTTCTTGCTCTTGCTTCTTGCGGATATTTTCCGCTTCAGTGCGAGCACGCTCTTGTTCTGCTTTTTCCTCGGGGCTCAAAGCAGACTCTTCAGCTTGACGCGCTTCAGCTTCTTTTTTCGCTTTTTCTGCACGAGCAAGACGTTCTGCTTCTGCCTTCGCTTTAGATTCAGCAGCTTTTTTCGCTTTCTCTTCAGCCGCTTTTTTCGCTTCTTCTTCGGCGGCTTTTTCAGCTTCAAGCTGCGCTTGTTGCTCAGCTAATGCACGAGCCGTTTCTTCTTCCGCTAAACGCGCTTCTTCTACATCAGTACGTTTAACATAAGTGCGTTTTTTACGTACTTCTACCGTTACCGCTTTAGACTTGCCCATATTGAGCGTGCTGGTCGTCTTGCGTTGTAATGTCATTCGCTTGGGCGCTTCAGAGCCCGTACCGCCATGTTGTTTGCTTAAATAATCCAACAGCTGACGTTTTTCATCTTCAGTCACGTTTTCATTTGCCGCTTTAACAATATCAGCATCTTTAAACTGCTTAACTAAGCGGTCAACCGAAGTGCCGATATCGGCGGCGAGTTTTTCAATGGATACTTCTGCCATATTCGTAATTCCTCTTTGGTGACCCTATTCTTCGTTAAACCAGACAATGTTACGTGCAGCCATGATTAATTGGCCCGCTTTTTCTTCGTCTAGTTCTTCAATATCGCTGATCTCGTCTACGCCTTGCTCCGCTAGCGCTTCAAGATCGGTAATACCGCGACTTGCCAATGTGTAGGCAACATGGCGTTCCATACCGGCTAAACTTAATAGCTCTTCTTTTGGTTCAGAGGCTTCCAATGTCTCTTCGTTGGCTAACGCTTGCGTGGTTAAGGCAGCGCGCGCTCTGCTACGTAAGTCTTCAACGATATCTTCATCAAGACCGTCAATTTCAAGTAGCTCATTAATGGGTACATAAGCGATTTCTTCAAGCGTTGAGAAACCTTCATCAACCAATACCGCAGCAAAATCTTCGTCAATATCAAGACCATTAACGAAAACAGCTAGCACTTTAGAGTTTTCTTCTTCGTGCTTGGAGTTTAAGTCTTCAACCGTCATCACATTCAATTCCCAGCCCGTAAGCTGAGCGGCTAAACGTACGTTTTGACCACTGCGGCCAATCGCTTGTGCTAAGTTGTCAGACTCAACCGCAACATCCATCGTGTGGTTATCTTCATCTACTACGATTGATGCCACTTCTGCTGGTGCCATTGCGTTGATAACAAATTGCGCTGGGTTATCGTCCCACAACACGATATCAACACGCTCGCCACTTAGCTCGCTGCTCACTGCTTGCACACGTGATCCTCGCATACCAACACATGCACCCACTGGGTCCAAACGTTTGTCATTGGTTTTCACTGCGATTTTAGCTCGTGAACCTGGATCGCGAGCCGCTGCTTTAATTTCTAAGGTCTCTTCAGCAATCTCAGGCACTTCTAATCTGAATAGCTCTACCAACATGTCTGGGTGAGTACGGCTAATAAATAACTGTGCTCCGCGCGCTTCAGGTCGAATAACGTAAAGTAAACCACGAACACGGTCACCTGGACGGAAAGTTTCTCGAGGTAGCATGTCATCGCGGTAAATAACGCCTTCAGCGTTGTTACCTAAATCGATAATAATGTTATCGCGGTTAACCTTTTTGACTGTACCGGTAATTAAATCACCGACACGTTCTTCGTACTCTGCCATCACTTGAGCGCGCTCAGCTTCACGTACCTTTTGTACGATGACTTGCTTAGCCGTTTGCGTCGTTATACGGTCAAATTTAATGGACTCGATTTGATCTTCAACATATTCACCTAATTGAATATCTGGCTCGTCAATTTGCGCTGCAGACAAGGTCATTTCAGCAAATGGATTCTCTTGCTTTTGATCATCAGCGATAACCATCCAACGACGGAATGTATCGAAATCACCTGTAACGCGGTCGATAGATACTCGAACTTCAATCTCGCCTTCAGTTTTCTTTTTAGTAGCACTTGCAATGGCGAACTCTAACGCTTCAAAGATTTTTTCTCTTGGAACTTGTTTTTCATTTGAAACGGCTTCCGCCACTAACAAAATTTCTTTATTCATGATTGCCTCACTGATTATTCTTTAGCAAAAGCCTTTATGGCCATCTACTCAATCAAACGTTGGAACAACATTGCCTTTTTCAATATTGGCAAAGGCCAATACAAATTCTTGGTTATCGACTTCAATAGTTAGCATGCCATCAGCTTCAGACAATAATTTACCTTTGAAATTACGTCTGTCTCCCATTGGCATTTTCAATCGTAATGTGACGACTTCACCCACTGAATCAATATAATGCTGTAACTTAAATAAGGGACGTTCCATGCCCGGTGAGGACACTTCTAAGTTGTATTCGGTATTAATAGGGTCTTCCACGTCAAGCACAGCACTTACTTGGTGGCTTACCTCTGCGCAATGATCCACCGTAATACCATCGGGGTGATCAATGTAAACGCGCATGGTTGAGTGTTTTCCTGCGCGAACAAATTCAATCCCCACCATCTCAAAACCAAGGGCTTCGACAGGTGCGGTCAACATTTCAGTTAATTTCTGTTCTAGTTGTGACAAAACTCACGCTCCAAAAACGAAAAAAGGGCCATCAGCCCAGAGTAAATTAAAAACAGGATAAAAAGGATAACAAAAAGCCCCGTACAAGCGGGGCTTTTTGTTTCTGGACCCTAGTCCACTATTCTCACCGAAAATTGACTGAATGCCAAGTTTCAAAAAGTGGTTGCGGGAGCAGGATTTGAACCTACGACCTTCGGGTTATGAGCCCGACGAGCTACCAGACTGCTCCATCCCGCGCCAGAAAATAACGTTGTTGGTTTGAGGTGTTTGATGTCTCCCTTCAACGTGGGGCGTATTATACATACGCACTTTTGTAACACAAGGACTTATTACTTAATTATTTCACTTTTCTGACTATTCGCTTCATTATTAATCGTTATGCTTAATCGCCAAACAATTTAAGGTCAAAACTTAAACGTTTAGGGTTTAAAGCTTTCCATTTTTGTTGCCAGTTTAAAATCTAATTCACTTAAACCACCCACATCATGAGTGGTTAATTTCACTTCAACCCGGTTATAAACATTAAACCATTCTGGATGATGCTTTAATTTCTCTGCCCAAATAGCAATTTGTGACATCCAACCAAATGCACGAATGAAACTTTTAAAGGTGAATGTCTTTTCAATAGCATTATCGCTTAATGCCCACCGTTCGTTTTCCTCTAAACCTTCATTTAAAGTATCAAGGTTGTCTTGAATTTGTTCACCGGTTAATAGCGTACTCATATAAGCCTCCTTCATTATAAGTAAACAATGTAAACAATACGCGTAATGAATTCAGCTTTTTAGATAAGAAAGTGATGAAGTAAAATTGCAAATATTGGCGAGAATTCTTTACATAAAAAAGCGGCCTATGGGATGTGCATTTTCATGAACACTTAACATAGGCCGCTAGGTTTGTTTGGTTAAGAAGATTGAGTTTTAAAACTCTACCGCTAACCGTGCATAAATTTGACGCCCACGGGGGTCATGCACTTTTGAATCAAAACCGCTGTTGGTAAACAACTGAGGAGGATCTTCATTAAACAAGTTCAATCCGCCTACGGTGACAACATAACTTTGTTCGGTCTCAAATAGCGAACCTAAGTCGATGTTGTACTGAGCATCTACTGTGACATGGCTATCTACTTCGTATAAACCATTTGTACAGGCACCCAAGTTTGTAGTGCCATCTGAGCAGTTTTGGTCATCATCGTACGAAGAAATGTAACGAACAAATAAGTTAGCCGCGTGAATGTCGTTTTTCCACGCAAGACCGAAGTTCATTCTAAGTTCAGGTGAAGACACCCCGATATTGTTGAAGTTTCTGCGCCCTGCCCCGTCAATATTACCCGCTTGAGGATCCATCAGGTCATATTTCATGGTGTAAGTACCGTTTAAAGACGGCGTGAAAATACCAAACTCAGTGTCAATCTTGTAACTAGTCACAAAATCGATGCCTGATGTTTCCATCTCACTCGCATTCACGTAGGTATTGTTAACTTGCAACACAGGGCCACTCAATGGGTCACCAGCACGAATAATGCGATCGGTATCGGTTGGGTCAAGATTCAACACTGCTTGCGCATTTTCCTGAATGATTAAATCTTTGAACTCAAAGTTCCAGTAATCAAGCTCAATAGAGAAATCTCTGAAAGGCTCGTATGAAAAACCAATATTATATGCAGTAGATTCTTCTGGTTTAAGATCTTCGTTACCTGAAGTCCTCACCGCAACAAACGCCGTAGCACCTTGTACTGGGTCAATAAGTTGTTGTAGTGACGTAGCCCCACCTTGTGCTAAGAACACGGTAGGCGCTCTAAACGACGTAGATATCGATCCCCGTAGCGAGAATTCATCAGTTGCACGATACGAAACCGCAAGCTTAGGATCTACTGTGCTACCAATGCTACCGCCGTAGTCTTCATATCGAACGGCGAGTTGCATATCTAAATCTTCACTTAATGGTAAAGCAAGTTCACCAAAGGCAGCCCATACGTCTTGGCTTCCATCAATATCTGGATTACCTATAACGAAGGTGAAGCTGTCTTGGTTAGCCAAATCATCATAATCTTGGCTTAACTGCTCTTCGCGATATTGCACACCTACTGCTAACGCAGCAAACCCACTACTCATTTCAAAGATATCGAATGAAGTAAATGCTTCGAACACTTCAAGATCAGCTTTTGAATCTATGATTTCTGTGCCGGTGAACGAGTCAACTACATAATCAGAGTTAGGTGCTGACGAATAAGCAGTAGCAAAAGGGTTGAAGAATTCACAATTCCCTTCGCCAGGTGTTCCCGCAATAGGATCACATGCCGAGCCACCTAGACCATACAGCGCAAGCTGAAATTCAGTGTTTAATACATCAGGTACTTTGAATAAGAAATCATTCACTGCACGGGTATAACTCACCTCCCAGAAACCGCTGTCAGTCACACCTTGCAAATTGGTGCTGAATCTAAAGGTATCTGATTCTGTGTTTGCTGGATCACCATCGAAGCCATTTCCTTCAGCGCGGCCAAAGAAGGCAACAGACTGACCGAATGGATTTTGAGGGTGGTAATCAGGAACAATCGGTGATGTTAAAATAGGAAAACTTGGCGCTCCGCCACGTTCAGCACGGTTACGCGCCATACTAAGCTCAGCTGTCCATGTAATATCATTAGCAAACTCATAGTCTGCTCTTACATAGGAATTTATTCGACTTTCATCGGCAACATAAGAATAGAACTTACCAAAATCGAAGCCGCAGAAGCCAACCTCTAAGCCTGGAATTGTACCACTTGGAGCAAGCAAGCTTGGTGCACCACCGAATTCCTCACACCCATAAGGGTCGATGATAGGTAATGAGCCAGCGCCTGGAATAGTCACAAAGTATGATGCAGGGTTACCTAACGCACTGGTGTCATCTTCAGGACGACTTAGACGTCGGTCACTTAGAAAGAGCGGTGAACGGTTGGTGTAGCTTATTGCTGCTAGTACACTGCCCTTGTCACCTGTTGCTCCCCATAAACCTTGGAATATGTATTCTTTGTTATCGCCATGGGCGCCGTCTTGATAATCAACACTGACCATCGCACCATCGTAATTACGTTTGGTAATAAAGTTGACCACCCCTGCAACCGCATCAGAACCGTACAAGGCTGATGCACCGTCTTTTACGACTTCCATTCTATCAATGGCAATCATAGGCACGAGTGAACTTGTATCTACGAAATTTAACCCTTCGTTCGTAGGTTGAGCGGTTACCACTTGGCGTTTGTTGTTTAACAATACTAAGGTAGATGCAACACCCAACCCACGTAAGTTAATGTTTGAGGTGCCGGCTGTGGCGTTTTGTGTAAAGGCATCAGGGTTGTTCTCTGCGCCAGTATTAATCGTTAATGTTTGTGTAATATCCGCTATATTTTTAGCACCTATTGAATCGATAGCAACGCTGTCTACTACCGCTAACGGTGAAGGTGACTCAAAGTTCTCACTGCGACGAACAAAGCTCCCTGTAACGAGAATTAACTCTACATCTTTTTTACTTTTAGATTCAGCTTCAACTTCTTCGTTAGCATCTTGCGCATACGCTAAAAAAGGAGAACAAAATAAGGCAGAACTGACTAAGGCAGCTACTGCAGTCTTACGCGTTTTAAATTTCATAGTGTGATTCCAAATCTGGGCGCATCACTACCGGTAAAACCCACACTTTCCGCTAGCAACAGGCTGGACGATTTCTCATTGTTATTGTGAAAGGTCAATGAACAATCTTTGACCTGCAATATTGATGTTAAGCGTCATCACACACTTTGTAAATTTATTGTGAATAATACATTTACATTAATTTTACACATGGTCAGACCACACAAACTTTTGTCTAACACCTATAAAATTCATTTAGTTATTGCGTAGTTATTTCCCACTCTTGTATTTTTTGCTTATCAATTTTTCACCGCCAAAAAAACCGATTTAATTTTCTTTTACAAAACATAAAGTTAAAGAAAAACTATGACGGAATAAATCTTGAATAGACACTGCATATTGTTTGCTAAATGAAAGAGTTCTATGGATTTTCCGAATATTGATGACTTTTACCAACTGATAAACCAGAAGCTTGAGGGTTGGATCGAGAGCGGAATTAAGCACTTACCCAACTTTGTAGTAGCAATATTAATCGCTATTGTTTTCGGAATACTGGCAAAAGTAGTCGGAAATATTGTCGGAAAGGTAATGCGAAGAGCATTCGAGTCTCGACAAATCGCCAAATTACTTACCTCTATTATTAAGTCGCTCATTGTTGTCTTCGGTATTTTCATTGCGCTGGATTTTGTTGGCCTTAAGGGAACGGTTACTTCGTTACTTGCCGGTGCGGGTATTGTGGGTTTGGCCATCGGCTTTGCTTTTCAAGATATGACGGAAAACCTTATTGCGGGAATTGCGATGGGTATTCGTAAACCATTCGAAATCGGTGATGTGGTTAAAGCTGAGGGGGTTTTCGGCACGGTAGAGGAAATTAACCTGCGAAACACCTTGGTATCTACCTTTTACGGGCAACGTGAAATCATTCCCAATAAAATTCTCTTTAGAAATATCTTAACTAATTACTCAGTGGAAGGTATTAGACGTATTGAGGTTCCTGTTGGCATTTCCTATGCCGATGACATTGAAAAAGCCGCCGAAGTCATTACCGACGCTATGAATGAAAAAGACTATGTAATAAAGAAAGACGAAACGGCGGTTTACGCAGCGTCATTTGGTGATTCTAGTATTAATCTATTGCTTTGGTTTTGGATACGATACCCAGGCGACCCCGGCTTTATGGTGGTACGCCATGAAGCGATATGCACTGTTAAACGTGTATTGGAAGAAAACGATATCTTAATTCCCTTCCCTATTCGTACATTGGATTTTAATTCCAAGGGAAGCGATAACCTTAACAATATGCTTGAAAAGCAAGAGGCCACATTAGAAACCGAATCTAGTCCAACTCGCAGTTCTGGCGATCAACCAGATGCGGATGGCGAAGCAAGTGATGAGTAAAGCATCAAAGTAACATTGATTATTAAACCAGGAGATATGCCATGAAAAAGTCAGTTTTGTCGTCATTTTTAACATCGAAATTACTTAGAGGTAGTTTTACTGCCCTGTTGTTTTCATCTGCTGTAGTAGGTATGAATGGCTGTGCAACGGTAGAAGGTGCGGGAGAAGACATTCAAAGCGCTGGTGAAGCGATTGAAGAAGGTGCTGAAGACGCATCTAATTAACTTCACACGAATATTGTATTTAGGCCACGCTGTAGACGCCTATAGTCGTGGCTTACAATACAAATGCTTAATGCCAGTTAACGTCTTTCTATCGCTGGAATTTCAATATAGGCATCTGGATCTGACGCCTTTAACGCTTCCAGTTTACTCTTTCTTTTTGCTCTTTCGTCAATGGTTTCTCCAAAAACCTGTAAGTGTAAGTCAGCGATAAGCGCCTGCCCTTCGCCTTTGCTTATTACCCCAAGAAGCTCGCCTGCATGCATAAACCCTTGCACCCGGTATTTATCTGCATCTACGTTTTTTCCTTCTTTACTTGCGTTGTACAAACTAACAAGCTGAGTAGTACAAGCCTCCAGGAACTTAGTCGTTTCTTCTTCGTTATTCATCGCAGCGCTCCTTACTATTAATTTGTTATTGCCTCTAGATGAGCTTTCAGTTGCCCTTCTTGTCAGCATCCCTTGCCTAGAGTTTACCTATTTAAGTAATAGAAGTGGAATGACTAATTTATCTGTTTTATGTGCATTTCAACTAAAGTTCATTGGTAAGCTTTTAATATCTTACCTACGATTTAGGGAGTGTTAGAAACGTTTTTCTAGGAATACACCATAAAGAGTAGTGAGCACACCATGCGATTACAAATAGCTACAGGATTGATTACAGCCTTGGCATTTGCCCCTACTGTTGCTGCAAAAGGAAATGCTCATCATTGGCAAACGTCACCTCATCATCTTTCCGCCCTTGTAGGCACAACGTATACAGAAGAGTGCGGTAATGCGTTTACCCTAGGTATTGACTATGAATATCGTATTAGCGATTTCTTGGGGCTTGGCTTCGTTGCCGAATATGCATTTGAAGATTTAGACGCCTACACGTATTTACTGGTTGCGGACCTCCACATTACTAACCGCTTTATCGCCCAGATTGGCCCCGGGGTAGAATTTCACGGTAGCCATAAAATGGAAGTTGCACGATTAGGTTTTTATATGAGTTCGAGATATCTGGTATTACGGTCTCGCCGCAACTGCACTATGACTATCATAGAAACCATGAAAGCGCTGTGGTTGCCGGTCTTGCAATTGGTATGTCTTTTTAACGATTTGAAGATGAAAATATAAGAATAAAAGAAAAACCGATTTGCACTAACTTAGTGCATTTGTTTGGCGTTGAATCAAACAACTTCCCAGCTTACTTCTTCGCGGCCTAACACTGACACTCCTTTTAAGTAAAATCACAAACATGCCGCGACTACCCGTGTTGAAAGGCCTATAGTAATAACAATCAACGACTTTGCGGATAATAATAAACCCCGATACTCTTAATTACTCTCTAGATTCAATTGAGTAAACTTGGCTGGAACGTTATTTGCTGCATGTAAGTGTGTATATTCACGCATTGATTTCAAATCGGTCTTAGTGTGAATGACTTCGTCGCGTATTTGTATGTTATTGGTCAAGGGATAGCCATGCCAGAAGTTGACTTTGCAGGCTTACTGTTAGTGCCTGAATTAGTTATCACCTTTACTGTGATAATTGCGAACCTTTTTATGTTCTTAATTAAGCGCATCTTTCTACGAAAGTTTTTGTTGCTTACCGATCGCACCTCACATTTCTACGACTCGTTACTGGCACACTCTTTAAACCTGCCCCTCACCATCCTTATTTTCGTCATCGATATTTGGATTTTAAACTGGCTGTTCGACAAGTACGGTATTGTAAACGCGTCCTATGCGAGCTCAATTTCCCTTGCGTCTAAAATATTACTGATCACTGCCGCTATTCTTTTCTTAAATCGTTTTGCTGTTGGGTTACTTGCCAATCAAACACAGCGCTCAGATTCACTTAGAAGTAGCACGGGCATTATTAAAGGCATAGTGAAAGGCCTTATCGTAGGTATTGGTATATTAATAATGTTGGGTACGTTAGGCATTTCAATTACCCCTATTATCGCGTCGTTAGGTATCACATCGCTTGCCGTTGCGCTTGCCCTTCAACCCACTCTAGAGAACTTCTTTTCAGGGGTACAACTGGTTATGGACAAGCCTATTAGAGTAGGCGACTTCATTGAATTAGAGAGTAAAGAGCAAGGTTTTGTAGAGCGTATTGGTTGGCGCTCCACGTGGATAAAAATGTTACCCAACAACACTATTATTGTACCAAATAGTGTATTAGCTGAATCTAAGATAATTAATTATTTCTACCCGAGTAAAGAGTTATCAGTACCGGTTGATGTAGGTGTACATTATAACTCTGATCTTGAGCACGTAGAGAAAGTCACCCTTGAGGTAGCCAAAGAAATATTGGTTTCCCATGAATGGGGAATTGATGATTACGATACCTTCGTGGTGTACCACACCTTTGATAATTCCAGCATCAATTTCACGGTGATGTTGAGAGCAAAAGAGTACTTCCATCGCTTCTTTATAAAATCAGCATTCATAAAGGCATTACATAAGCGATATGCCGCAGAAGGTATTATTATTCCCTATCCAATACGCGCCATTAATACCGAACAAGAGAGCCCGCGTATTGATGTTCAAACTACCAACATCCCCAACAACGCGGGCGAGCCTCCTAGCCAGTAGAGTACACAGTAAAAATATAGTGTACTCACAGCGAATTTATTACTCGCTAGGTTGCATTACTGCCAACATAAGAAAAGTCCCCACCAGTGCTGGTTTGCCTGACGAGGCCAGCTCGCAGCTTGATTCCATTTTAAATAGTTTACCAGCAGGTTTGTTGACGACTTCTACCAATTTGAAGTGATATTTGATTGCATCGCCTGATTTCACGGGCTCCAAAAAACGTAATGAATCGATACCATAGTTAATGGTTGATGCAATTTCGTCAGATGCAGCAAGTACACCTTCAAAGGCCTTAGGCATAACCGACGCGGTGAGAAAGCCATGCGCAATAGTAGTTCTAAATGGGCTCTCTTTGTTACACCGTTCAGTATCAAGGTGTATCCATTGATAGTCACCCGTAGCTTCAGCAAACTGATTAATCATATCTTGCGAAATGGTGAGCCATTCAGCTTGTTCAAGGGTTTCCCCAACCTCTAAGTCGATGAGTGTTTTCATATTTTTTGACCAATGGTAGTTAATTTAAGACGAACAGTACTATTGATGTATTGAATATTTCAATTAACTTTTAATAATAGGTATTTATAAATAACCTTGTTACAATAAGGTAAAAATAATATTAACCAAAGAATTCGCCAGTTACTTTTTGGTATTTTCATACTGGCACTCGCCAGACAAGGATTGCGCAATGAATCTTAATAGAATTGATTTAAACCTCTTCGCCGTATTCGACGCCATATATACTGCGGGAAGCCTAACAAAAGCAGCTGATGTATTGTGTATTACACAACCTGCGGTGAGTAATTCACTGGCTCGTTTACGGGAAATGCTGAACGACCCATTGTTCGTAAGAACCGGTCATAGCATGACACCCACCCCTGTTGCACAGAATATTATTGTACCTGCGAGACAAGCCTTAGCCTTGTTAAGAAAAAGCGTGCAAGAGAGTCATACGTTTGACCCTTTAACTGCAGAAAAGGCATTTAACTTTGCTAGCAGAGATTTGCTAGAAGTTAGCATAATGCCAAGGCTGGTTTCGCGGTTACAAAACCTAGCGCCCAATATTAGCCTAACTAATTACGAAATTCCTCGTAGTCAGATTGTATCTGCGATGGCCAGCGGTACCTTAGATTTCTTCGCCGATGCGTCCACATTTAGCGATCCGCATTTATGCAAAGAAAAAATAGCGCAAGACAGATTTGTGGTTTTAGCACGAAAGAACCACCCTGCGTTAAAGAACGGTTTAGATTTAGACACCTTTTTACGCTTAGGTCACATTAATGTGTCGCAACGTAAATCAGGTGCCGGCCCTATTGATGTAGCACTAGATAGAATGGGTAAACGCCGTAAAGAAGTTATGCGAAGCCAACACTTTTTAACTGTGCCCAGTACAATTGTGAAAACCGACCTTATAGCTTGTTTGCCATTTCATCTAGCTAAACACTACGACTTAGCCATTTATGAATTACCTTTCGATCTACCTACCGTAGAGTACTTCTTATATTGGCACGTAAGTGCAGATCACGATTACGCCCATATGTGGATGCGTGAGCAGATTATGGAAGTGTCGAGCCACTTTAAAAGCCATTAACGTTTACTCGTTATTCCCTAAGGCACACCTCTTCTTAGTGGTGTGCCTTTTTTTGCGCTTACCCTTTCAACGCCACTTAGATATTAAACTGTATACCTTAGTATTAGACCAAGGCTTTCTAACCTCAAAAATTTTGCGTTTAATAGAACCCAACGAACGAACATACTTTTAAATTAAACCGAGGAATTGACCATGTTGAAAATCGTTAAAACTTCGCTAGTTATCGCAGCAACTCTGGGTGTATCTGGCATGGCGCAAGCCAACGTAAACGAAGCATTAGCAAACATTTGTACTATCGTACAAGCAGATGATAAAGGTGAGCTACGCAAGAAAATGCGTTCTGTAGAATCAGATTATCGCCTTAAACTAAAAGATTATTATTCGGGTGTTAGCTGTAGCGGCAACAGCCTGATACGTACAGCAATGCTGAGCAACGCTGTAGAAGCAGGTTCACTGCTAGTTAAAAAGATGCCAAAGAGTGATTTATCAGCACCAGAAACAGACGGTAAGACGTTGCAAGCATGGGTTGCTGAGAATGGTTTGGAAGGTAACGAAATTGCCACAGTCTTGAGCGGAAGATTATAAGCAGCCCTGAGCGGAAGATTATAAGCAGCCCTGAGCGGACGTTTACAAATAAAAAATTCACATACCATGTGAAAAGATTCAACATGGTTGCAGAGTAATCTGCACTTAAAGAGGCGACCACAAGGTCGCCTCTTTTCTTTGTATCTACTAGACGAGAGCTGGCTCGTTTGGTGCACTTGTTAGCGATTTAGCTATTTCTAAAATAGACTCACCGCTATAAATTCGGCTCAAGTAACCTTGATATACAGGCGTGAAGCCTGCCTCATCGCTTAAATCACCGAAAACACTGGTCACTTTCAAGAAAGACAAAGCATCATCTTGGTAACGTGAAGCAGCATTGTGCAATTCATCAGCAAGTTGATCTTGAATAACGAGCGGCGTACCTTTTTGCGACGTGCGTTTATCTGAATAGAAACTCCACGCTGCAAGTATTAGGGCACTAATATCAACTTTTCCACCATTTGCTAAGTTCTCACGAATGGTAGGTAACAAAAACACAGGAATTTTTGCTGAGCTTTCCAAACAAATTCTGGACAGTGAATCTTTAATGTACGGATTTGCAAATCGTGCTAGTAAAATATTTTTGTAATCGTGAACATCAATACCTGCAACCGGATCTAGGGTTGGCATTACTTCATCTACCATGAAGGTTGCTAGCAGAGAACGAAGTTCCGTTTGGGCTACACTTTCATGAATTGTATCAAGCCCGGCAAGTGAACCCGTTAACCCCAACACAGAGTGACCCGCGTTTAGCATTCTTAGCTTCAATTTTTCATAAGGTGCCACATTGTCTACAAACTGTGCACCAACATCTTCAAACGCTGGGCGTTCATTGCAAAATTTATCAGCAATAATCCATTGATCGAACGGTTCGCATACTACAGGCCAGCTGTCTTCAATACCTGATTCAACTAATGCCGCTTTGTCTTCATCAGTCGTTGCGGGAGTAATGCGATCGACCATTGAATTAGGAAAGCTTACGTTTTCCTCAACCCAATTAGCAAAATCGGTATCCGCAAGACGAACATAAGACAACAACATGGCTTTGAGTACATCACCATTATGTTGAATGTTATCGCACGACATCACCGTAAAAGGTGCGATGCCCATTTCTTTACGCTTTTTAAGTGCTGCCGTTAAATAGCCAAACACTAATTTTGGCGATTCTGGATTGGCTAAATCGTGCTGAACGTCAGGATTTTGTGCAATAAATTCGCCGGTAGTGGGGTCGAAGTTATACCCACCTTCAGTGATAGTCAGCGAAACAATTTTAATTGCCTCGGACGCCATTTTATCAATAATGGCAATGGGGCTATCGCCCGCAATTAAAAAGTCGGTAAGGGCACCAATAACACGGGCTTTACGTTCACCATTTGCGTGCTTTTCTACCAATGTATAAAGGTAGTCTTGCTCTTTTAAAAGTGATTGCATATGACGGTCAGCTTCACGCAGCCCTACCCCACATATACCCCATGAAGTGTCACCTGTTACGTTCATATACGCATCTACGTACATGGCTTCGTGGGCACGGTGGAAGCCGCCCACGCCAACATGAACAATACCGGCTTCTACACGAGATACATCGTACTGAGGTACAGCGATGCTCTCATCAAGAGAAGATAACGCAGTACGGTTCAAACGCATATTAGTTGCTGGTTGCATAAAAAACCTCTATTTCGCAAGTGCTTTGTGGCGACGCATTGACCAGTAAGCAGTAGTAAAGTAAATAATTGTGCATACGAAAGCCAAGTTAAAGAACATCTCTCTGTTACTTTCGTAATTGGCTACATCTGGGCTTAACGAGAAGGCATTAATGGCTAATAACGTCGTCACCAATAAGCTACCCCAAGACACAACTTTTAGTAATTTCGATAACATTGACGTGTCTATTGCAGGTGTTGGAATCTCAGCGCCTTGACGCTCCTGCTGAATTTCAACTTCTTTATCGAAAGCATCCATTTCTGCTTTTTCTTCAACGTATTGACGCTTTGCACCATACTTTGCGGCCAACAAGGTGTAGACAATAATGGTGAATATCCACGTTGGAATAAACAGGTAATAGAATGAAATAACATCCAATGCATTAAGACCAAATCCAAATACAAGCCCTAATCCCCAGGTCGCTACTGCAGGTGTGCTGTGGGTTAAGTTTTGGAAATGTGCCCAATAACGAGTGTAACCAATACGCGGGAAGATGACGTGTTCAGCGAATACAATACCGCCAACAGGAACTACTAATAATCCAGCATAGGTTAATAAGGGAAGCAGTTTAGTAAATACGAATGGGAAACACGCGATAACAACGGTAACCATGCCTACTGTGGCGGTGGTTTTAATTCGAGATTTATCTTTAAAAATAGCTTGAGCTGCTAAGCCCGCGCGGTACAAGTTAGCATTCGCGGTTGTCCAACCAGCAACAATAACAATGACCAACCCTGATAGACCTAATGCGTGGAAGGCGACATCACCTGGGTCTAATTCTGTAATAGATTTTTGGACGATAATAGCAGTACCTGCCCCCATAATACCTGCAGAAATCCATGCCACATAGTGACCGAAAAGCATACCAGCAGAAGTAGTAAGGCCGTAAACTTTACGTTTAGCAAAACGAAGCATAGCCATATCAATCAAACCAAAATGGGTGATTGTATTTGCTGCCCAAGAGAAGCCAATAACTTCGAGTAAGCCAATACCCTGTTCACCAGAGGGGGTTAAACCAGTCCATACCGACACAGATCCTATGTGCATGAAGTCAGCCCAACTTGTTAAGAATGTTTGACCAATTACTGCATCAGCCAATGCTGGCATTAGCACTAATGGACCACACACAAACATAGTGAATAACCAAGGTGCGCAAATACGAGAAAAATCAGACACCGCATTGAAGCCGTACATGGCGACAAACACCACGATGACGCCAACCGCTGCAACAACACCTACAAACGCCAGGTTCGTTGGATACCAATCAAGTTGGGCGGGAATATTCAATGCGAACCTGACCGCCGTAGCAGATACGGTTATCATTGCGGCAGATATAACGGTAAATATGATGACGTTGGCCCAGTTATAGAGCTTGGTCATCGAATCACCCGCAATTTTATGCAAGTAAGTATATAAACTTAGGCGTGTATCTACGGCGATGGGCGTAGTGATTAGCGTCCAACTAAGTACCGCTAATATATTACCGATAAGTAAACCAAACAGAATGTCGGTCATGGTTGCGCCTAAGGCAACAAAGGTAGCACCAAACACAAACTCGGTGGCTGCAACGTGCTCACCAGCATAAAGTCCCATGAAGTGCTTCCAGCCCTTCAATTGGTGTTTTGCAACTGGGAGTTGCTCGTCACCTATCTGTGCAATGTCGACATTGCTTGAATCTGTTTTCATTTTCTATCTCGCTACTTTATTCACCGCTTTGGTATGTCCAAAGTGCATTTTACTGCTAGCTACCAAAACTACACTTGTTATGAATATTATTATCAGTACGTTAACACTCATAAAACGACGCCTTCATCCAAAACATAATTGGAAATTTTTAGGTTTGGCTCAGTAACCGTTAACCCAAATGGGCATTTGCCACAGCTGTGAGTTATTTCTCACGGGCAATACTTACATATCGATGTTTAAATGTAAACGGAATTAACAAGCCTAACGTTATAATTCGGTTAACAAGTTAATTTGTATCCAATAAATGTTATTACTTGTAGGTTCATTTTTGTTTGAATTTAACTGTTATTACTGTGCCTATAGGGGGCTTGTTGACTTAAAAACTCGGTAAGGGCACGATATGTTATGCGTAAGTAAAATAAGTATTTTGAAGTGATACGGCCTGGCAGCCTGTTTAATACTCTTTCGTCATTTACCTCAATGGAAGTATTCTACTGACAAAATGGTGAGAAATGATGAAGAATAGCCTGAAGAGGCGTTTTTTCCCCCAGTTGTAGCGTGTTAACCCAAAGGGCTTTCCCTTCATTTTACTCATAGAGCTAAATAGCTTAATTAGGTAAACTTGAATTGGTTTATTCTCGGGCTTGTACGTAAAATTGCTTCTTAATGGAGTACATGCGTATCTGGAATGCATTAAGGAATTACATGACAATTGAAAGCAGCCTTGTCATTTTCGACTGTGATGGCGTGTTAATTGATAGTGAAATGTTGTCGATGCAAAGCTGGCAGCGCTTACTTGAGACTTATGGAGTGTCGATTAACGCGGAATATTTTATCAGCAAATTTCTTGGCAAAAGTATGCAACATGTTGAACAACAAATTCATCATGATTTTGGCCTGACTGTCACCACTCAAATTAAAGATGAATTTCATATTTTGCTGAAGCGAAGCTTTGCTAAAAATTTGATGCCTACGCTGGGCATTGAAAGCCTACTATCTAGGCTAACGGTTCCCTATTGTCTTGCTACTAGCAGTTCGCCCGAGCGCACAGAGTACGCCTTATCTTGTACTGGTTTAAGCCAGTATTTCACTGGCAATATATTTACACGCTCTTTAGTAAAAAATGGGAAGCCAGCCCCCGATCTTTTTTTATACGCGGCTGAAAAAATGGGTGTTGCGCCTAAACAATGTATTGTTATTGAAGACTCCCCTGCGGGCATTGAGGCTGGTATTGCCGCAAACATGCAGGTTATTCATTACACGGGGGGGAGTCATTTAAAGGATATGCCAACAAACCACACGACAACCATTTCCCATTGGGATAACTTTATACAAGCCTACCCTAAGTTGGTATCTGATTGATGGAACAAGAATAAATGAGTAAAAAACAACAACTAGAAAATCAACGTCTCGACGAAGCCGCTCGTGCTGGCTGGCTTTATTATGTAGGCGGTAAGACACAAGACGAAATTGCGAAACGTTTAAATACTTCTCGACAAAGTGCCCAGCGCTTAGTGGCGCTGGCCATGTCTGAAGGGCTCGTGAAGGTGCGACTCGAGCACCCTATTGCCCGTTGCATGGAGTTAGCTGAAACTATTCAACAGCGCTTCGGTTTGCAATTTTGTGAAGTCGTGCCCTCTGTGGTTGGCGACGAAAACTCTACCTTAGGCTTGGGGCAAGCAGGAGCCAGTGCCATAGAGCGCTCGCTTAAATCTGACTCACCACAAACAATTGCATTTGGTACTGGCCGCGTTTTACGCGCGTGTGCTGACGAACTAGCATTAATGAACTGCCCGCAGCACAAAATTGTGTCTTTGGTAGGGAATATTGCCAACAATGGTGAAGCCACCCGCTATGATGTTGCAGTACACATTGCCGATAGAGTAAAGGCCCAACATTACCCCATGCCACTGCCTGTTATTGCGGGTTCTGAAATTGAACGCGAGCAACTGCATCAACAAGCTCACATTGCGCGAATTCACAAACTGGCTCGACAAGCAGACATTACTTTTGTAGGCATTGGTAATTTAGGCAACACATCGCCACTGCATGTTGATGGCTTCATTAACGATAACGAAACGCAAAGCTTGTCGTCTATGGGGGCCACTGGAGAGGTCATCGGATGGGTTTACAATCGTGAAGGCGCTATTGTGGATTGCGAAGTAAATCGAAGAGTAACCAGTAGCAAATTAACCCTAGCGTCTGATAAGCCAGTTGTGGGTATTGCGGCAGGTATGAATAAGAAAGACGCTATTTTAGGCGCGTTGCGATCTAAACTTATCAATTCACTCATTACCAATGAAACCACTGCCCAAGCCTTACTCAATAGCTAACAGGCTTTTTTCGTAGGCCGTATTTTTTAGTGAGTTTTTTTCTTAGAGCGTAGATGGGTAATCGTATTGGTTATTTATCTACGCCTATTAATAATGTAATTAAATGCTGCAGTTCAACACTACCAATTGATTGTGCTAATCAATAATGCTATTTAATCGCTCCACCACGCCCACTCTTCTTAATAAAAACAGATTTCCCTAAAACGCTGCTTTTATCTAACGATATTCAAACAAAGCGTAAAAAATTAGCGATTCTGAGCTGGATAGGTGAGCAAAATCCATGTCCATTTACCTTTTCAAATTTATTTTTCGCTTTTTTCACCGATAAGTTGACGTAGGTTTGCCGTTTCAATTTTTTCTTATACTTTAGGTTGGCACCTTGTAAATAAAGGGCTAGAACCCAACTCCCATCCCACAACTTTGGTATAAGGTATACTTTGGAATACCCTGTTATTTGCTTCCATGTTTTCTGACCTGCCCATTTGGTTTTTAATTATTCCCGAACCGAACAGACAAACTTTAAATTAAACATTAAATACGAAAGGAAATTAACCATGTTGAAAATTGTTAAAACTTCTTTAGTTATCGCAGCATCTACTCTAGCTTTCTCTAACGCAGCACAAGCCGATGTAAACGAAGCGCTAGCCAACATCTGTACTATCGTTCAAGCAGACGATAAAGGCGAATTACGTAAAAAGATGCGTCGTGTACAATCAGATTTCAAATTAAAATTACATGATTACTACTCAGGTATTTCGTGTAACGGCAACAGCCTAATCCGTACTGCTATCGTAAACAACGCGGTAGATGTAGGTACACTTTTGGTTAAGAAAATGCCAAGTCGTGAACTACAAAACCCAGAAGCAGACGGTAAAACACTTCAAGCGTGGATTGCTGAGCAAGGTCTTCAATCAAGCCCTATCTCTAGCGAGCTTAACGAACGTATCTAGTTTTAAGATACTTCGCACCATGTAAAGATACAGCAGTTCAACATGGTAACGGCAGGATGCCGTGCTTGTGGCCCCGAGAGGGGCCACGCCCCTTTTCCCATATCGCTTTTCTCACACTTTCTTAAATAATCCTACGTTGCAAAATCAGTTATTTCTTTTGCCGCCCAATTCGCTTGCTCTCTGTGAACCCAATGTGTTGCCGTATCGTGATACACAATTCGTAGGTCGGGAACGTACACTGTTAAACCATTCAAGATACCTTCATCAAACGCATCATCTAAACGCCCCCATAATACCAATGTAGGTAAAGTGACGCGTAGAACCGGTACGCGTAAGCGTGACAATTCTGTTTCAGGTGCGTGCTCATCGGGTGCCATTTGTGGCATTTCTCGGTAATAGTTCAGCATGGCTGACAATGTTGGAGTATTGCGCCAACTACGAAGTAGTCTTTGCCCGTAGCTATCTGGGCTAGCTTTATGATCTTTATTTTTGGGCATGGCGCTTTTGGACATCGCGTTTTTGGGCATGTCTCCGTCAAACAGAGCAGAGCCGAGCATCCCCTTAAGCAACGCAAAATCGGTCTGCTTTAAAACTGCCTCTGCATCGTCTGCCACTAGCGATTTTATGTATTCACTTTTCTTGCGCTGAGCGCGACTGGTTTTAAGCGCTTGGGTGAAAGTGCTTGGGTGCGCGGCATTTAAAATAACCAGCTTAGTAAACAAATTAGGTTGAAAAGCTGCTAGCGGCCAAGCTATCGCCCCACCCCAATCGTGACCCACTAGTATCGCTTTTCGACCTTCGCTAACTGTTTCAACAAATTCCTTCATACGAGCAACCAAGGAAGGAACTTGGTAATCGCTCCTATCTGTCAATGGATCTGATTGATGGTAGCCCGGTAAATCAGGCGCAATAATATGATAATCAGGTGGCAAAGCATTGATGAGCGCTTCCCATGTATGGGCATTTTCAGGGAATCCATGAAATAAGATAAGTAACGGGCTATTTGAGGTTTGCCCTTTTCTTTCTAGATAATATATACGGTGATCTTGAATAGAAATGGTGTGAGATGTTACTGCGTTTAGTGGCATACCTAGCCTTTCGCAAAACGGTAAAGATAAAAATGCCGAGCAGGTGCTCGGCATTTCATTACATATCGTGTTTACTCGATAGCAAACATGCTTTCTGGCATAGACATAAGGTTGTCTGCACCTGAATGCATTGCTGATACAAGTGAACGGGTACGCGTTAGTAAGCGATCGAAATAGAAACCAGTAGTTAAGATTTTACTCTTATAGAACTCGGTCTCAGTACTACCTGCATCAAGTTGCTCTTGTGCTTTAACGGCCATTTTCAACCAGAAATAAGCGACTGTCACATAGCCTGAGTACATAAGGTAATCCACCGACGCGGCACCAATCTCATCAGGATTAGACGCTGCTGCTTTACCAATATTCATGGTAAGTTGCTGCCACTCATCTAAATGAGACGTTAATGCATTAGTCCATGCACTGAACTGCGCTTTACCGCGAAGCGATTCGCAATATTCACGCACTTCTTGCACAAATACATTGAGCAATTCGCCATTAGAGCCCATCACTTTACGGCCTAATAAATCGATGGCTTGAATACCTGTAGTGCCTTCGTACATAGTACAAATTCGCGTATCACGTGCTAACTGCTCCATGCCCCATTCTTTGATGAAACCATGCCCACCGTACACCTGCATACCGTAGCTAGTGCTTTCTTGCGCTGTTTCTGTCAAGAAGGCTTTAACAATCGGTGTTAAGAACGCAAGCTTAGTATCTGCCAGTGTCTTCTCTTGTGCATCATCACCGTAAAGGGTCACATCAACCAACTGCATGCAGTAAGCAGCTAATGCACGGTTACCTTCTGCAAACGCTTTTTGCGTAAGTAACATACGACGAACATCAGGATGTACAATAATGGGATCTGCAGGGCCATCTTGGTTCTTACGACCCGTTAAAGAACGAAATTGAATACGATCTTTAGCGTAACGTAATGCACCTTGGAAAGACGCTTCAGAAGCAGCTAAGCCTTCAAGACCAGTACCGATTCGCGCAGTGTTCATAAAGGTGAACATGCAGTTAAGGCCGCGATTAGGTTGGCCAATCAAGAAGCCTTTCGCACCGTCGAAGTTGATCACACAGGTTGCACTGGCTTTAATGCCCATCTTGTGTTCAATACTGCCACACGCAACGCCGTTGCGATCTAGCTTTTCGCCTTCATCAGACACGTTGAACTTAGGTACTACAAATAACGAAATACCTTTTGTCCCTTCTGGCGCGCCAGGCAAACGAGCAAGTACAATGTGAACGATATTTTCAGACATATCGTGCTCACCGGCCGAGATGAAAATCTTCGTCCCCGTCAAGCTGTAGCTGCCATCGTCTTGTGGTTCTGCGCGGCATTTAAGCATGCCCAAATCTGAGCCACAATGCGCTTCTGTTAAGCACATAGTACCTGTCCATTCACCGCTAATAAGCTTCGGTAAATACTGGTTTTGAAGTGTTTCAGTTCCGTGCGCTTTAATAGTTTCCATGCAGCCTTGGCTTAAGCCAGGGTACATAGCCCACGAGTGGTTTGCACCGGAAAACCATTCAGCAATAATAGAAGAAAGTGAATAAGGCAGTGCTTGACCACCAAACTCTTCAGGGTGAGACATACTTGGCCAGCCGCCTTCAACATATTGCTGATAAGCTTCTTTAAAACCAGCCGGCGTAGTGACTTCACCATCTACCCACTTACATCCTTCTTCATCACCCGACATATTGATGGGTGCTAGGCTGTTTTCAGAAAACTTAGCCGCTTCAGAGAAGATAGCTGATACTAAATCTTCTGATGCTTCATCAAAGCCAAGCTTTTGATAATGTTCTTGATAGTTTAATAGCTCATGTGTAACAAACATGGCGTCGCGTTGTGGAGCTTTATAACCTTCCATACCAAATACCTATATAACTTCAAATAAACCAGCAGCACCCATACCGCCGCCAATACACATAGTACAAACAACGAATTTCGCACCACGTCGTTTGCCCTCGATTAATGCATGACCCACCATACGTGCGCCACTCATTCCGTAAGGATGACCAATTGAAATTGCGCCACCGTTTACGTTTAATAATTCATCAGGAATACCTAGCTTGTCGCGGCAATAAAGCACTTGCACTGCGAAGGCTTCATTCAATTCCCACAAACCAATATCGTCCATGGTTAGACCGTGCTGCTTTAACAGCTTAGGAATGGCAAACACTGGGCCGATACCCATTTCATCTGGCTCACAACCTGCTACCGCAATACCACGGTAAATACCTAATGGTTGCGCTTGGCCTTTAGCGGCAGAATGCTCATCCATAATGACAGTAGCACTTGCACCATCAGACAGTTGACTCGCATTACCCGCAGTAATACACCCGCCTTCAATCACAGGGTTCAATGAACGCAAACCTTCAAGCTGGGTTTCAGGGCGGTTACCTTCGTCTTTCGACAACGTGACTTCCTGCTCACTGGTCTCGCCGGTTTCTTTATTGAAAATGGCTTTAGTGGCCGTAATTGGCACAATTTCGTCGTCAAACTTACCTGCTTCTTGACCCGCCGCTGTGCGCATTTGGCTTTGATAAGCGTATTCGTCTTGCACATCGCGGCTAATACCGTAACGCTGTGCCACAACCTCAGCAGTTTGCAGCATAGGCATATAAATATTCTTATGCTTAGCCACTAATTGTGGGTCTACCGCGCGAGACATGTTCATGGCTTTGGTTTGAACCAAAGAAATTGAGTCTAGACCGCCAGCAACCATAATATTGGTGTCGCCAGTGCGAATACTGTTTGCGGCATTAGCAATAGCATACATACCAGAGCTACATTGTCTGTCTAACGTCATACCTGCAACGGTAACTGGCAAATCGCCAGCTAATGCAGCTAGACGACCGATGTTCATGCCGCCACTGCCTTGCGTTAGGGCAGCGCCCATGATCACATCGTCGATACTGGCAGGATCGACACCGGCACGTTGTACGGCGTTACGAATAGCATGACCACCTAATGTAGGGGCAGGTAAATTGTTAAGTGCACCTTTATAGGCACGGCCAATAGGCGTTCTTGCGGTACTTACTATTACTGCATCGCGCATAGCGTACTCCTTAGTTTTTAAATTTTGCGAAGCTACTGCGCTCTTGCGCTAGCTTGATTAATAGGTCGCTTGGTTGTAACCACATTTTTCCGTAGTCACCCAGTCTTTCAGCGTAGGTAGATAGCTTATCGACGATTTCCCCAAGGCCAACTTCATCGGCATACTGCATAGGACCGCCACGATAAACTGGGAAGCCATAGCCATAGACATAGATAACATCGATATCGCTAGACTTAGCCGCTATGCCTTCTTCAAGAATACATGCGCCTTCATTAATTAGGGTGTATAGACAACGCACCAAAATTTCTTCATCGCTTATGTCATCGCGCTGCGTAACCCCTAGGCGAGCAGCTTCTTGTTTAGCAATTTCTAGTACTTCAGGGTCTGGAATGGGAACACGGCTGCCAGCTTCATAAAGATAAGCACCCCTGCCCGTTTTAAGACCGTTACGATCTTTCTCAACTAAACGGTCTGCCACAGCACCGTATGTAGGGTCATGTGAAATAAAGGCTTGGCGAGACTGGCGTACGTAGTAACCAATGTCTAATCCTGCCATGTCACCCATAGTGAATGGCCCCATAGGCATACCGAATTGTGTAAGCACGCGATCGACTTGCTCAGGGCTTGCGCCTTCAAGCAATAAACGGTTAGCTTCACGGCCATAAGGTTCAATCATGCGGTTGCCAACAAAACCGAAACATACGCCAACCAATACCGCTACCTTCTTAATGCGCTTGGCTAATTTCATACAGGTTTTGATAACGTCAGCCGACGTATCTTCAGCTTTAACCACTTCAAGCAACTTCATAACGTTAGCTGGCGAGAAGAAGTGAAGACCGATAACATCTTGTGGACGTGAGGTACACGCGGCAATTTCATTCACATCAAGGGTAGACGTGTTAGACGCTAAAATAGCCCCTGGCTTACAGACTTTATCTAAGGTAGTGAAAACGGTTTTCTTCACTTCCATTTTTTCAAATACAGCTTCAATAACAAGATCTACATCAGCTAGGTCGTCATACGTTGTGGTGCCGCTTAACAGCGCCATACGTGTTTCCACTTGCTCTTGGGTTAACTTGCCTTTTTTGGCTGAGTTTTCATAATTTTTACGAATAAGCGCCAAGCCTTTATCTAGCGCTTCTTGCTTAAGCTCTAGCATAGTGACTGGAATACCCGCGTTCGCAAAGTTCATGGCGATACCGCCACCCATGGTGCCAGCACCAATAACCGCGACTTTTTCAATACTGCGCTCTGGCGTGCTCTTGTCGAAATCACTCACGTGACCCGCTGCTCGCTCGGCAAAGAAGAAATGCTGTTGTGCACGGGCTTGTGGGGTGTTCATGCATTCCATGAACAATTTACCTTCGTGCTTAAGGCCATCTTCAAAGGCTAATGTATATGCGCCTTTTACCGCTTCAATGCATTTTAAGGGGGCAAAAAATCCGCGTGCTGCTTTTTTCGTTTGTGCGGTAACGGCATCAAATACGCCCTGCACTTCTTCAGACATAGTCAGGGTAATGTCACTGGTACGTTTAATACAATTTTCAGCATTCAGTGACGCTAAGTATTGTTTCGTGTCTTCCAGCAAATGCTCAGGCTTGTCTGAAATCTTATCGAATACACCTGGAAGCTTCACTACCGAGGTAGGCTTACCCGTAACAATCATAGTTAGCGCGGTAGCAGGATCGGCTAAGCGCGGTAAACGTTGTGTTCCACCCGCGCCTGGCAATATGCCTAGGTTGACTTCTGGAAGGCCCACTTGGTTTCCAGCAAAGGTAATTCTGTGATGACACGCTAACGCGACTTCTAATCCGCCACCAAACGCAGGACCAGGCAATACTGCCACTACTGGCTTGGTTGCATTTTCGATTTTGTCGAGTACTTCAGGAAGGTTCGGCGATAAATCGCCACCGGAGAATTCACTAATATCAGCGCCGCCTGAAAATAGGGCGAGAGAAGAAGTGATAACAATAGCACTAACGCTGTCGTCGCTTAATGCGCTTTCAATGCCATCTATTAGCCCAACTCGTACTGCACGAGAAAGCGCGTTTACTGGCGCACTTTGCATAGTAATAGTTGCTACGCCCTGTTGGACTGTGTAGCCCACTGCCTTGTTTTCCATCTCTGTCATAACGATATCCTGTTATTCACGTTAACTGGATGTTATTGCAGTGTTGTCAATCATCCAAGTTTATTGGTGTTATAGACATTCATCACAATATTTAATATGGACAGCAACCCCTTTATTTGTGCCCAACTCCCCTTGAGCGCATATTCGATAAGGTATAAGGAAGATTTGACAGATCACCTCACTAGTGTTTTTGTTAACTAACACAATAATTAGTTACATATAATTTACATTTGAGGTGGGCAAGTATGCAAGTCTTAAAAACCCCTGAAAGTGCATTCTCTTCTATTACCGAATTTCCCTATAAGCCGAGGTACGTAAACGTTACCGATACGGTAAGTGGCGAAATAGCCATGGCTTATTATCAGTGCGGTCCCGAAGATGGCCACACTATTCTTCTTCTTCACGGCGAGCCTTCTTGGGGCTACCTTTATCGCACCATGATTCCGATATTGGCCGATGCAGGTTTTAATGTGCTCGCACCTGATCTTATCGGCTTTGGCCGTTCAGATAAGCCCACTAGGCGGGAAGATTATACCTATGCCCGCCACCTTATCTGGCTTAAAGACTGGTTTAATCAAACCGTTGAAGGGAAGGTAACGCTTTTCTGCCAAGACTGGGGGGGATTGCTAGGCTTACGGCTGGTAGCCGACATGCCCGACCGCTTTGCTGGCGTCATGGCATCTAATACCTTTTTACCTACCGGTGAGCACAAGCCCTCTGAGGCATTCTTGAACTGGCGTCGCTTCTCGCAAGATGTTCCTGTATTTCCTGTATCAGGTGTGATTAAAGGCGGAACCGTATCTACGCTTTCTCAAGAAACATTAGATGCTTACGACGCCCCCTTCCCCTCTGAAGAATATAAAGAAGGAGCCAGACAATTTCCGTTATTAGTGCCCGCCACACCTGATGATCCACAAACCCAAGCAAACCGAGATGCGTGGGAAAGATTAAAACAATTTAATACGCCATTTATGACCGCATTCAGTGACAGCGACCCAGTAACCGCTGGAGGTGACAAGCTGATGCGGTCTTTGATACCTGGCTGTCGTGGCGTGCAGCACACCACGGTAGTGAAAGGCGGACATTTCGTACAAGAAGATAAAGGCCCTGAATTGGCCGACCTTCTTATCACTTTTATTAATGCAACTGGACAAGCTTAAGGAACCACCATGGATTCATTGTTAGATTTTAGCAACAAAGTGATATTGATCACCGGCGCGGGCAGCGGTTTTGGCCGCTTATTAGCAGAAGGTTTAGGAAGCCGAGGTGCCAAGCTGGTGCTATCGGATATTAACGAAGAAAACTTAGCAGCATGTCGCGCTGACGTTGCAAGCTATACTGATGTAGTCACCAAAGCAGGCGATATTGCCAGCGAGGCATTAAACAAAGCTTTGGTGGAGTTGGCAAAAGACAAGTTTGGTCGTTTAGATATCGCCATCAACAATGCGGGCATTGCTCATGTGCCTGCCCCTATGCATGAAATGACCGAAGAGATAATAGACCTTCAGTTTGCTGTGAACGTAAAAGGCGTGATGTTTGGTATGAAGTACCAATTGCCACAAATGTTGTCGCAAAAGCAAGGGCATATCTTAAACGTGAGTTCACTTGCTGGATTAGGCGGGGCTCCAAAAGGTGGCGCTTATGCTGCTGCCAAACATGCGGTTGCTGGCGTGACTCGAACTGCTGCTGTTGAATATGGACGTAAGAATGTACGGGTAAATGCAGTGTGCCCTTTTTATAGCCCTACCAATATTTTAAATGTGGATGGTTACAACACCAAAGAGGCGCAAGCCCAACTAGGTATGGGAAGCCCAATGAAACGGTTAGGCGAGCCTCAAGAAATTGTGAATGCCATGATCCTCATGTTGTCCCCCGGTAACAGCTATATGAATGGACAAACTATTGCGGTAGATGGCGGGGTAACAGCATGGTAAGCACTTGGTAGATGCCTGTTGATGGTTTGGGGGGGCATCCAAAAGTATTAGGTCTCATACCTAAGTATGAAGAGTGATGTTTTGTTTTAGTGCGACTTTAGTTGTAATGAAGGGGAACAAACAAAACCTTCGGACGAAGCGACTTATTGGTCGCTTCTGACTTTTTTCCCAACCACAGTATACGTTTAGAGACTATACACTGAGAGCACTTATGAAAATGACACTAAGACACTTCATTACTGTAAGCAGCGTTGTTGTTGGTTTGGGCCTATCTTCGAACGGTTTCGCTAACGAACTGTCAACGCAATACGCAACGTCTTCGTCAGTACAAATATCTGGCTTTCAACATGTAAACTCTGCTCAAAATTCGCCAGTAATGGTAAAAAAAGTACGAAGCCAGTCGTCTTCTTTTGCGCTTAAACGTTTAATCTCTGTTTCAACACAGAAGTCATCTGCGTCTAACGCTACGCGCTTACTTCATACTGCATTGCCACAGGGTATTGTTGTAGCCCAGTAATAGCCTGTTAATAGCAGTCATTGCTGGTAAATGCTAACATGTCAGTAAGTATTAGCCGCCCGGTTTCTAGCTCTAGCTACCTATTTCTACGTCAGCTTATTCAAGCCTATTAACATGTACCTTTTATAGCCAACCACTCAATGCGTTGCCAAATAAACGTCGTTCACTTGTCTGCACTAACCCGCTTGTACTCTATGTCATAAGTATGCCACAATACTGCTAAAAGTCCGTTAGACATTGGTTGGAGATAGGCATGGACGTTGACCACATTAAAGTATTCATTCCCAGTAAAGATTACGAAGTATCGAAACGGTTTTACTCCCAAATTGGCTTTAAAGGTGAATTTGTTTCCGATGCGTTAACCTTATTTGAAAATGGCGATTGCCAATTTTTTTTACAGAACTTCTACAGTGAAGATTTGGCGAAAAACTTTATGCTGCAGGTTTGTGTACTGGATATTGAAACAGCACATTCATTATGTAAAAAAGCTACCGATAAGCTTAAGATTTCGGATGTTTCTATAGAAACGTGGGGGAAGGTATTTTATCTATGGGGGCCAAGCGGCGAACTATTACATATTACTGAGCTTAGAAAAACTTAGGCAATAAAAAAGCATGGCACCTAGTGGAATAATCACCTTTGGTTAGCCATGCTTTTACGCTTTAACTATTGTGCCTTTTGGGCTGTTCTCTGAAGAGGTTAATTTAAGAGCTTATTTTAAGATGCTCTTTTAAAAGCTACGGCGTAATAACCATTTTACCTTTTACTTCACGGTTCATCACTTTAGCCATGGCTTCAGTGGCACGCTCCATAGGTAAGGCCTCATCTACCACTACTTTCACTTTACCTTGCACATACCAGGTTAAAAGCTCTTGCATGTTAGCAGCAAACCCTTTTGGATCGTGCTGCGTAAACGACCCCCAAAATACGCCTACTACCGAGTAGCCTTTTACTAACGATAAGTTCACAGGGAATTGAGGAATTTCACCGCCTGCAAAGCCAACTACAAGCAATCGCCCTTCCCACGCCATACTGCGGCTACAAGCGTGGAATGTGTCGCCACCAACGCATTCGTAAACCACATCGGCGCCTTTGCCGTCGGTGGCTTCTTTAATAGCATCTTTTAAGTTCTTTTCTTTGTAATTAATAAGTATATCTGCGCCATGCTCTTTGGCTAATGCAAGCTTTTCTCCGGTAGAACAAACGGCTATAACCCTTGCCCCCATTTCTTTACCAATTTGCACTGCCGCTAAGCCAGTACCACCAGCCGCCCCCGTGACCACAAGCGTTTCACCCGGTTGAATTTTAGCACGCTGTTTTAGTGCATGATGGGCAGTAGCATGGGCAGTCACTAATGCTGCACCTTCTTTCACATCGATAGGATCCGGTAGTGGCATAACATGCGTAGCAGGTACCAGTACTTTTTCGGCAAAGCCACCTAGATTAGATAATGCAATAACGCGCTGGCCTACACTAATATGCTTTACGCCTTCACCCACTTCGGCTACCACCCCAGCCACTTCATTTCCTGGCACAAAGGGGCATGGCGGTTTCATTTGATATAAACCTTGTACAAGTAGCCCATCAGGGAAATTTACACCAGCCGCTTCTACGTTAACGACTACGTGACCTGGCTTAACTACTGGGTCATCAATTTCTTTGCATTTTAAATCGTCTATTGGTCCGAATGCTTCACATACAATCGCTTTCATAGCCACTCCTAATAATTCGTTTCTTCGCCTACCGCTCGCTTATTAATGAGCGCGGTGGTTTAGCTGTTTTGATGAATCGTTTTATTCGCAATTTGTGCCAGAGGGCGCACCATAGCGCCTAACTGCATTGCCTTGTCGCTTGATGCGTTTCCATCATGTGCACGCTTTACTACCCCTTGCAGGATGGCTGCTAAACGGAAAAAACTAAACGCGAGGTAAAACGTCCAGTTGTCTATCTTGTCGATACCCCGTCGCTTGCAATATGCATCTACGTATTCTTCTTCACTAGGAATTCCTAACGCGTCTCGGTCTAATCCACCCAAACCGGAAGCGTGGGCAATGTCACTCGGTAAACGCAGCTGCATGCATTGATAGGCTAAATCGGCATACGGGTGCCCTAAGGTAGACAGCTCCCAATCAAGCACCGCAATGACTTTAGGTGCATCAAGGTTAGACATATCAAACATCATATTATCTAACCTAAAATCGCCATGAACCAAGGCTATTTGCCCATCATCTTCAGGCAAGTTTTCTTCTAAATAAGTAATAAGCTGCTCAATGTCTTCAACATGCTCAAGCTCAGAAGCACGGTATTGCTGAGTCCACCGGCTTAACTGGCGAGAAAAGTAACTTCCTGGCTTGCCGTAACTTGTTAACCCAGCGGCTTCAATATCAACACTGTGCATAACAGCCAGCACGCGGTTCATTTCATCGTACATAGCGCCCCGAGTTTTCGGGCTCTCTACTTCCGGTAAAGCGCTGTTCCAATAAATGGTGCCTTCAACGTAGGCCATAATGTAAAACATACTGCCAATGATGTCGGCATCTTCACACAAGTGATAAACCTTAGGCACAGGTACTTCTGTATTACTTAGCGCATTGATAACGCGATACTCGCGGTCAACTGCATGGGCAGACTTAAGCAGTTTCCCCGGCGGTTGGCGACGCAGCACGTAAACGCCAGAATCAGCATTTAGTTTAAACGTAGGGTTAGATTGCCCACCTGAGAATTTCTCTGCCGACAACACCGTGCCTATTTCTGGGCACGCCTTATTTAGGTAGTGATTTAGCGTTTCTATATCTAGCGTGTGCGTAGCCACAGATACTCCTTAAGCGTTCTTTTCGGCAATCAGATTGCGACCTAGTTGCATCATGTGCACTTGGTCAGGTCCATCGGCTAGACGAATGGTTCTGGCATACGCGTACATGGCTGACAAGGCGTAGTCTTGACTTGTACCGGCAGCGCCATGCATTTGAATAGCTTCGTCAATAACCTTACAGGCCATTTTGGGTGCAACAATTTTAATAGCAGCAATAATATCTCGAGAGACCTTATTGCCGTATCTGTCCATTTTATCGGCAGCCTTCAGCGTTAGTAAGCGCGCTTGCTCAATATCACAATGCATTTGTGCAATACTTTCGCGCACAGACTGCTGTTTGCTAAGTGGCTTACCAAACGCTACACGCTGTTCTACTCGCTCGCAGGCTAAATCTAAGGCGCGCTGGGCACAGCCAATTAAACGCATGCAATGATGAATACGGCCAGGGCCTAAGCGACCTTGCGCTATTTCAAAACCGCGACCTTCACCGAGTAATAAATTACTTACTGGAACACGTACGTTATCGAACAAAACTTCAGCATGCCCTACAGGTTCATCAAAATAACCCATTGCGGCCATTGGGCGCACAATGGAGACCCCTTTCGTATCCATTGGCACTAAAATTTGTGACTGTTGCTGATGACGAGCAGCTTCAAAATCGGTTTTACCCATGACCACCATGATTTTGCAATTTTCGTTCATGGCACCACTGGTGTACCATTTGCGCCCGTTGATGACGTACTCATCGCCATCTCGGGTAATTGAGGTTTCAATGTTAGTCGCATCACTTGAAGCAACTGCTGGCTCGGTCATGGCAAAGGCAGAACGAATTTCGCCATTAAGCAGTGGCTCTAACCATTGCTTTTTCTGCTCTTCATTTCCGTATTTCGCCAATACTTCCATGTTGCCTGTATCAGGCGCGCTGCAATTGAAAATTTCTGAGCTAAACAGCACCCGTCCCATCTCTTCACACAAAGGGGCATATTCAGCATTTGATAATCCAGCGCCATAAGGCTTGTATTCCTCAGGTAGGAAAAGGTTCCACAGGCCCGCGTCTTTAGCGCGTTGCTTGAGGGTTTGCATCATAACGGGGGTTTGCCAACGATTTTCACCATTTTCTACCGCGTGAACATATTCCTTTTCAATTGGATACACTTCTTCTTGCATAAAGGCTCTTAATTGCTTTAAAAGCGTTTGTGTTCTTTCATTATATTCAAAGTTCATAACTGTCCTTATCCGCTAATAGCGCTGGTTAGCTGTATGTCACAGCGTGCAATCTATCCACAACATCTAAATGTGGTACGCTGTTGAAATTGTTCAAATGCACGCCACGAGTATTCGCGAAGCACTGAGAAAAACTCGCATTTCTGATCTGCAAGTTCATGTTAATAACCGTTGGAGCGTCGTATCCGAGTATGTGTTTTAACATCATGGCAATTGCACCACCTGAACTCACTACTAAGACTCGCTTAGCCTCTGTGGTTTGAAGCGCGCCCAGCATAGTAGCAACCCTATCTTCGAAGCCTGCCCAACTCTCATCCAATAAGTTATGGTCGAGTTCATCAGCTGCCCATGCCAGCATGGCTTTTTTAAGCAACCGGTAATATTCTGCTCGAGACGCACCTTCTGGCACTTTTTGATCTGGATATCGGGTTAAAAATGCTGTTGCCACAGCCTGAAAATTAAATTCGTTCAATTCGCTGTTGATGTTCGCTTCAGGTAAAGAACCTATTCCTTTGGCAATACCTTCGGCGGTTTCTCTGTGGCGCACCATGTCACCCATAAAAACGCTATCGAAAGTAATATCACGCTGCTTGAAATAGTGCCCGAGCCACTGTGACTGCTGCGCGCCTAAATCGCTGAGCTTGTCGTAGTTTGCTGCGCCAAAAGATGCTTGTCCGTGGCGTACTAGATAGATGTCAGTCATACTACTCTCTGATGTTATCATTATGTTAACCATGGTAAGAAAAGTAGCACCATAAGTTTAATTGATATTTTGAATGGGAATACATCATGTTAGGCTATGGGGAGTAAAGGCGACTGCACACGCCCCAATGACGTTGAAGCTGTTGGTTTTGGGTTTATTTCTACCATCGTTGCAGCGGCTTAAAATTACTGCAACACTAAGTTGTTACGTTATTTTTTGCACAATGATGCAAAGCGTAAAATTACTGCTAAGGTTCTAGCTGTAGTCAAACGACGCTATTCGTTTGAAATGGGTTAGATGTCAGGTAAAATAAAAAATGAAAAAATTGCTGCCCAAGCACACTCTCGTCGCACTAGGTGTCTCATTAGGTATTGCGGCGAGTTGCACACCTTCACTTGCTTACAGCCAAGATAGCGCCTTAGAGCATATCACCGTTCAGGCACAAAAAACGTCACAAAATTTACAGGAAGTCCCTGTTGCCGTGACCGCCCTTTCCGGCGACGATTTAATTGAAACCGTGGTGAAAGACGTCTTTGATTTGCAAAACTATGTGCCTGCATTTGGTGCGTTTCAAAATCAAAGCGTGACTAATTCAGGGTTTTCCATCCGCGGTATTGGCACATCATCACAAAATTTCGGCTTCGAATCTTCTGTGGGCTTATATGTGGACGGGGTTTATCGTTCACGGCAAAATGCCCTTATCAACGATTTAGTTGATATTGCTGCTATCGAAGTACTGCGCGGCCCCCAAGGCACCCTATTTGGTAAAAATACTGCAGCAGGTGCAATGACGCTTACCTCTGTGGCGCCAAGTCATACTGATACTGACGGATTTGTAGAAGTATTGGCGGGTAATGATTCATTATTAAGGGTAAGCGCTGGTGCTTCGTTCTCGTTGGTTGATGATATATTAGCCATGCGTATTTCAGGCTTTAAAACCGATGGTGATGGCTATATTACCGATGCCACTTCTGGGCAAAGTTTAAATAACAAAAACCGCTCAGCCATAAAGGCTCAGTGGCTTTATACGCCAACAAAAAGCGTGAGCGTTCGCATTATCGCCGATTACGGTGAATTAAATGAGCGTTGTTGCGGTGCACTTACTTGGCAAAATAATTTTCAGGCAAATGACATTCCTGGTAAATTTGGCACCGATGCGTTGTTATCTCAGCCCACCTTTAACGCCACCATTTACAGTAATGACGATTTCTTCGATTTCACCTCGTCGTTGTCCCAACCCCCTATTTCAAAAATGGAAGATAAAGGCGTTTCGGGGCAAATTGAGGTAGCCCTTAATGAGCAATGGTCTTTGGTAGGTATTACGGCTTATCGCGCCTTTGACAGCATAGATATTGTAGATACTGATTTTTCAGATGCGGATCTGTTAACTGCCACTAACGACGCAAAACAACAGTCTTTCTCTCAAGAATTAAGACTGCATTATAAAAGCGATAAAATTCGTGGCCTTGTGGGAGCCTATTACTTTAGTCAAAATTTAGATCTAACCTTTAACACCACGACACAGTCGGCTTTCGATAGCTTTTTTAGCATTGCAGGGGCTGAATTACTTCCTTTAGCAAATGCGATTGATGGACTCAGTGCGTCCACAGGCGGGCTAATTGCCCCTTCTGGGGTGGCAGCACCCAGCAATACCGTATTTGAGCACACGGCAAATCAAGAACAAGACAGTATTGCCCTTTTTGCCCAAACTGACTGGCTACTTACAGATACGCTTACGTTGACCACCGGCCTGCGTTTTACCGACGAAAAGAAGTCGATAGAAGGTCGGTACACTGAACAAGGCCCAGATATTGATGGCTTACCCGACAATAGACCTAACATAGGTGCCGCGATAACAGCGTTAAATGAAATAGGCGTAGCGCTAAGTACAGGTACTGCAATTAGTCCAACTTCACTAAGTGCCCTAGCGCCTTTTCAGCAAGCTGGATGGGGGTATTTTTTCTTAGGTTCATCCGCAGTGCTCCCCCGACCTGACCTAAACGAAGCAATAGATGATAGCCAGTTAACGGGCACGTTAAAGCTTGCCTATCAGGCCGGTAAAAACCAACTAATGTATACCAGTTTGGCCACAGGCTATAAGGCAGGCGGTACTAATACCGATCGTATTTCACCGTCGTTAGATGCCACTTTTGAAGCCGAAAAAGCGCGTAGTGCAGAAATAGGATTAAAACAGGATTGGCCTAACTATGGTGTGCGGGTAAATGTAGCGGCGCATTATTCAACCATTAAAGACTTTCAAGCCACTACTTTCACGGGTACGGGATTTAACTTGCAAAACGCAGGCGACATTCATGTGAAAGGGTTGGAGCTTGAAACCACTTGGTTAATGAGTGCAAACACCGAGCTTCAGATCAATGCTTCACGAACGTTAGCCAATTTTGATACCTTCAAACAAGGCACATGTTGGGTAGCCTATTCATGGCATACGGGCATTGACGATCCGGGCCGAGCGTCACCTACCGACCCGTATTGTGCACGAGACGGTGACAGGGTGGGCTTTGAGCCTCAAAACAGCTTTTCGGTTATGCTAAACCATCATTTTTTAGTGGCAAGTTACGACGCCACAATAAGCGCAGATTATCAGTATACAGGGGATGTATATTTGGATGATTCCAACGACCCCTATAAACAGTCTGGTTCATACGAGATTA